>OHAE01000203.1_pt1 | contig 56251 bp, 34 predicted proteins | sample 1577061 | NCBI WGS metagenome assembly OHAE01 (sample SAMEA3541535, study PRJEB24748) | human gut metagenome | biome: human gut; feature: human-associated habitat; material: faeces | place: China | collected 2012
AGAGCATTAGCCTTCCAAGCTGAGGGTCGCGGGTTTGAGTCCCGTCTTCCGCTCTCAAGAAAGAGAATCAGATTTATCTGGTTCTCTTTTTTTATATACTATTCTTGAGAATAGAAAGGACATAAATTCATAATTATCTCTATTAATCCGTCATATAATGAATAAAAAATGGCATATTTGTATAGTATATGATAGACTAAAGTATAAACCAGATAAGAAAGAGTACTATGAACGTCTCCACTTTCATCCAAAACTATGCAGAGGCTTTCGGAGAGCATGCTCCCCTACCCCTACTGTTCTTTTATAGTGACACACCACTGACAGAGACAGAAAAGATAAACGGTTGTTTCTTTAAAGGATTGCATACTGTACGCAAAGGCAATCCTGTCAGCCTGAACGCAGATGTTATCGGTTGTGGAGGCGGTAAGTTCTATACCGGCTTTTCCGAGATGCCCGAACGTGTGCCGGGTTTCGTTTCCATCAAAGAACGATATAAACAAACGCCCGAGATGGTAATAGACTTCATCAGGCAGTTGGACGTTCGACAAACAGATAAAAAATATCTGAACTTTGTCCGCATCGACCAAGTAGAAAGTTTCGATAACATGGAAGGCTTGTTATTCTTTGCCACGCCCGACATACTTTCCGGTTTATGTGCATGGGCAGTCTATGACAACAACGCTCAGGGTGCCGTAACTACCTTATTCGGCTCCGGATGCTCGAACATCATTTCCACAGCCGCGCAGGAGAACCGGATAAACGGTAATCGTACTTTTATCGGTTTATTTGATCCCTCAGTCCGTCCGTATATAGAAGCCAATGAACTTAGTTTCGTCATTCCTCGCTGCCGTTTCAAAACGATGTACGAAACCATGAGAGAATGTTGCCTGTTCAATACACATGCGTGGGCAAAAGTAAAAGAACGTATCAACTCCGGGACAGAATAATATATGCAGATAAACAATAACCGTACTACAGATAATGAATTTATATCAAATCGGCTATGAATTTCAAGAAAACAATATTCATATTCTTATCCATTATATCGGCAACAATCAGCCAGGCACAGACAGAATTCTCCATCTGCTTATATGATTCTGCCAGACAACGACCTATACACGTAACGGTTTATCAACCTTATAAAGTAAACAGTCATACAAAAGTTATTATCTTCAATCATGGCTACGATGGGAATAAGAATCCGGTGTCCAATCAGACTTATGCTTATCTTACCCGTTTCCTATCAAAAAAGGGATATTATATTATCAGCATACAACACGAATTACCAAACGATCCATTATTGGCAATGGAGGGAGCATTTATGAGGACTCGTATGCCGAACTGGGAAAGAGGAGTAGAAAATATACGATTCACAATCCATGAGTTTAAAAAGCTGAAAGCAGAACTTAACTGGAAAGAGTTAACCATAATAGGGCACTCCAACGGTGGAGATATGACCATGCTATTCGCTACTGAGTATCCGGAGCTATTATCGAAAGCCATATCGATGGATCATCGCCGTATGATAATGCCCAGAGTTTCTCAACCACAAATTTATACATTAAGAGGATGCGATTACGAAGCAGACCCGTACGTAATTCCAACAAATGATGAACAACAGAAATACCATATTACCGTTATAAAATTAGACGGAATCACACATAGCGACATGGGACAACGGGGAACTGACGAACAACATCAACGTATCACCGAATATATCTGGAAATTTCTTAAACAATAACCGATTATGATTCGCAAACTAAGAAAAGAAGAATTCACTCAAGCGGCAGAGTTATCCTTGGAAGTCTTTACCCAATGTGGTGCGGAAGATTTCAACACTGAAGGATTGGAAACATTCAAGAGCTTTGTTTACAGTAATGAATTGATGAATGAACTAACGATTTACGGAGCATTCGACAAAGAAACATTGATAGGTGCTTTGGGTACAAAACGGGAAGGCACGCATATTTCCTTATTTTTTATCCGTCCGGAATACCATCGGAAAGGTATCGGACGAAAACTTTTCGACTTTGCGCTCTGCGATAATCCTGTACGGGAAATGACGGTTAATTCTTCATCCTATGCCGTCGAGTTCTATCAAAGTCTGGGATTCAGGCAAGTGTGCGAGCAACAAGAGACCAACGGGCTGAAATATACCCCCATGAAGCGAATATCCTGAAACATTTCCACCGTAATCTGCCTGTTTCTCCACAAAAGGATGTACCTTTGTTACATTAATAATTTACAATAAAAACGAACTTATAAATGAAATCAGGTTTCGATTACAACACATTCCCATATAGTTTTATTCATTGTCTGAATGAGCAATGTCTTCGCGGCAAAGATTGTCTCCGACATCAAATGGGGCTCCGCATACCGGCAGAACGTGGTTCCGTAACGGTAGTCAATCCTTCCGGCATTGCTCCTACAGGAGAAAACTGCCGTTATTTCCTATCCGATCAGCCTCAACAATATGCACGGGGAATAAGCCACCTATTGGATCGTCTGCCGCATAATGACGCGGTGAGCATCAAACAGCAAATGGTGGGATATTTCGGAAAGACCACCTATTACAGATGTTACCGCAAAGAACGGCTTATCAAGCCTTGCGAACAGGAATATATCCGAAAGATATTCCGAAACAGAGGGTTAACCGAAGCTCCGGTATTCGATGAATACGTGGAATACTATAACCTCGACATGGATAAGTAAAGGGAGTCCGGTTAGTTCCTCCCTTATGGAACAAAAGTTTCACAATATATGAAACAATTGTTCCACAAAATATGAAACTAAAGTTCCACATATTATGAAACTATCTCATCTTAACCAGCATCTTAAAGAATATGGCGGATAATTACATAGAAAAGCAATACGAGCAGTACCAAGCGAGAAAGGCCGCATGGGAGAAAGCCCATAAATACGGGAAAAAGAAAGCAAACGCTTCTTCCTCTATTAAACCGGAGCAGAAGCAGCAGCGGGTATTCGTGACCGGAGGTGCCGAAGGTATCGGCAAAGCAATTGTAAAAGCATTCTGCGAAAAGAACTGTCTTGTAGCTTTCTGCGATAAGAATGAAGCATCAGGGCAACAGACAGCACAAGAAACGGGAGCAACCTTCTATCCGGCAGACGTCAGCGACAAAGACGCTCTCGAAGGCTGTATGAAAAATATTTTTAAGGAATGGGGAGACATCGACATCATTATCAACAATGCAGGTATCAGCGAATTTTCTCCCATCACCGAGACCGATGTAGAAACGTTTGATAAGATTCTGACGGTTAATCTGCGTCCGGCATTCATCACTTCACGGCTGCTCGCCCTCCATCGCAAGTCTCTGCCCGCTCCCAATCCGTATGGAAGAATCATCAATATCTGCTCCACCCGCTATCTGATGAGTGAACCCGGCAGCGAAGGATATGCCGCATCCAAAGGCGGAATTTACTCACTGACACACGCGCTTGCGCTGTCACTTGCCGAATGGCATATCACAGTCAACTCCATTGCACCGGGTTGGATACAAACACATGATTATGAGCAACTCAGACAAGAAGACCACACGCAGCATCCGTCCGGACGAGTAGGCAAGCCCGAAGATATTGCCCGTATGTGTGTATTCATTTGTCAAGAAGAGAATGATTTCATCAATGGAGAAAACATTACGATTGATGGAGGAATGACAAAGAAAATGATCTATGTGGAGGATTGATCCAACCTTAAACGTCTCCCGTTAATGCCGATGCAGACGTTTCGGACTCCCATGCCAGGAACATCCTAAACAGTAAACTTCGGTCAAATCATATCCATCCAAGGAAGAGGAAGCGTCCTTGGGAATGATTTCCCCTTCTTTAGATACATATACAGGCAGGCGTTCTCCGTGTTGGTTCATCACACAGAAAACGCCGACCTCACATTGAGGACACAGTAATTTTCTTACCGATTTCATCTTTTAATTAAAGTAATATAGGAAAACAGCTATTCCTTCGAGCGCTTTCTTAGGCTGATCCTTAATTTCAATCGTAAACTTAATCTCGGCTTTCGCCACACCACGCAGGTTCTGCAAAGAATGAAGACTTGCCACCAAACGAATACTTTGCCCTGACAACACAGCCTGCCCGAACTTCATTTTATCGATCCCATAGTTAATCATCATCTTCAGATTATTCACCTCGATAATCTGATTCCATAGATACGGAAGCATCGACAACGTCAGATATCCATGTGCAATGGTACTATGGAAAGGACTCTCCACTTTAGCACGCTCTGCATCCACATGAATCCATTGATGATCCAAAGTAGCATCAGCAAACAAATTAATACGCTCCTGAGAAAGCTCGACATAGTCGGAAGCACCGATTTGCTGACCTATCAACTTCTCAAAGTCTTCATACGAATTGATTATTACCTTATCCATATTCCTCGTTTTAATGAATTATTTAATCTGCTGCAAAAGTACGAAAAAATTAAAATACTTACCTTTGTACGCAAGATTATAAATCTTTAAATAAAACAGATACATGTTACACCAATTTGCGCAACCGATCGCCCACATAGCTCTCCCCGAAAAGTTCACATATCCTTTTCACTATACTCCACACCCGCTATGTATGATAGCCGCCAATGAGTTACAGGATTATATCGCAACACGAGAAGAATGGAAAGAAGAATTACAGCAGGGAAAGATGTTCGGAGTACTGATTGTGCAGACTTCAACGGGAGAGCTTGGCTACATAACCGCCTTTTCCGGCAATCTGGCAGGCAAGAATCAGCATCCGTTTTTTGTTCCGCCGGTGTACGACCTGTTACAACCGAAAGGTTTCTTTAAAATAGAAGAAGAAAACATCTCACTGATAAACAAACAAATAAGACAGATAGAGGAAGATGCATCCTACTTGAAGCTCCAAAGTCAATTGTCGGAAGCGGAAACGAACTGCCGAAAAGAACTTAAAGAGGCTAAAGAGGTAATGAAAGCTGCTAAAGAGAAACGTGAGGTTCTTCGCCGGAATAATCTTTGCGAAGAAGAACAGACAGTCCTGATACGGGAAAGCCAATTTCAAAAGGCAGAATATAAACGACTTGAGCGGTCATGGAAAGAGCGTATCTCGACTTTACAAATGAAGGTCGATAACTATTCCAATCAGGTAGAAGAACTAAAGAAAGAGCGCAAAGTCCGTTCCGCTGCATTGCAACAAAAGTTGTTCGAGCAATATCGTATGCTCAATGCTTTAGGAGAAGAAAAAGACCTATGTCGTATTTTTGAAGATACGGCACAGAAAGTTCCTCCTGCCGGTGCAGGTGAGTGTGCCGCTCCCAAACTACTGCAATATGCTTACCAACAGCATTGGAAGCCCATTGCAATGGCCGAATTTTGGTGGGGCGACTCTCCCAAAATGGAAATCCGCCGTCACGGTCATTATTATCCGGCTTGTAAAGGAAAGTGTGAGCCGATATTGAAACACATGCTTCAAGGATTACGCGTAGAGGATAACCCATTATCAAAAGACGTTCATCAAAACACAGCATTGGAGATTCTTTATGAAGATGAATGGTTGGCAGTAATTAATAAACCCGCCGGAGTGTTGTCTGTACCCGGAAAGATAAACGCGGATTCTATCCATAGCCGTCTACAAACACTATATCCCCACGCAACCGGACCAATGATTGTGCACCGATTGGACATGGCAACGTCCGGCTTACTGCTTATTGCCAAAACCAAAGATATTCATAAGCACCTGCAAGCACAATTCAAAGACCGTGCCATAAAGAAACGCTATACCGCGCTTCTGGAAGGTAATATCAAGGAAAACACAGGAGTAATCGATTTACCGATTTGCCCGAACCCTACCGACAGGCCACGGCAAATAGTAAGCACGGAACATGGCAAACCTGCAATAACCCGATATGAAGTGATAGAGCACAGAAAAGACCGAACACTTGTTTCTTTCTACCCATTAACAGGACGTACGCATCAGCTACGAGTACATTCCGCCCATTCACTCGGCCTCAACGCCCCCATCGTAGGAGACGAACTGTACGGTAAAAAAGCAGACCGGCTCTATCTCCATGCCGAATACTTAGAGTTCAAACATCCTGTATCGGGAAAGATTATCCAAATAGAGAAGAAAGCGGATTTTTAGTGAATCAGCCGTCTTACATAATCTTCCAGTTTTGCATTGTTATTCGAAATCTCTGCCGGAATAAGGTATAAAAACCATTTTTGTTGATACGTCAAAAACTCTCCCGGCTCTAACAATGTCAGCTTGCCATGATTCTCCAACTCTACATAAAGACTGTTCGGAGCAAGAAAGATTTCAACCTCTCCTTGCAACGCAGGCAATAGTTCTTTGGGCACCGTCGGGAAAGTTTTTATAAACAATAAATCCCCATATTGATGGGCAAGCCAACCCTCTTTGGTTGTTGCAAAAAGTTTCTGCCCCCGCTTAATCGAATCATTTACAAATGTATACCAAACAGTTCCATTCTCCTCATCAACATGTTCTAATGTAGAAGGAAGGTCTTTTAGCTCCCGGTCTCTGATTGGGAAAAAGGTCTTACCTCCCAAAACACGAACAATATCCCACGCAGCAACATGTTGAATGGTATCGGAAATATTCTCAATCTTATAATTAATCAGTAAAGCCGTATCCTGAGAGATAGAAAATTCTTTCGTAAAACGAAATCCGGTTAACGAATCCTTCCCACTGACAAGACGAAGTAATCCTCCGTTATTTTCCGCTTGATAAGGAAGATTATCCAATACCGGAGCAGGAGGCCAAAACCTGCATTGAGGAGACGGCCACAGAGTAGCACCATAATATTTAGGATGTACCGTATCCTGCAATAACATCTCCTTGTTTCCTCTTTTAAAACTGATAATCTTTCCACCGTGCAAAGCAGAAACAGAAAGTGAAAGTTCACCTTTAGATAAGGTATATACTCCATTAGCTGTTTCTTTAATCACCTGGTCGCATTTTAAAGCATAAGAAGGAATACTACTCCACACCATAAATAAGATAACCAGTAATCTCACTTTAATTCTGTTCTGCAGGAGTACTGTCCATATAGAATTCCAATTTACCACCTTCCGACAAATCTTTATGAGTAATATAACGTTTATTATAATCTTCACCGTTCAATTTCACTTTCCGAACATAAATATTCTGCTCATTCAGATCATGGGCAACAATCTCAAAGGGTGCATCCCCTATCTGCAATTTAGCAGAATTAACCATCGGCTTACCAAATACATAATTACCGTCAGCAGGATTGACCGGATAAAAACCCATCGCACTAAACACATACCACGCAGACATTTGACCGCAATCTTCATTTCCGCAAAGTCCGTCCGGCTGGTCCGTATATAATTCCGTCATAATTTTATTCAACCATTCCTGAGTTTTATAAGGTTTGTTTACATAATTATAAAGATAAGCCACATGATGGCTGGGTTCATTACCATGTGCATATTGTCCGATTAGCCCCGATATATCAATGGGTACATCATCACCCGACAATCCGGAATGAATAGTAAATAAAGTATCTAATGCCGCTTCAAACTTTTCTTCCGAGCCGAATAAACGAACCAATCCCAGGACATCGTGAGGAACAAAGAAAGAATATTGCCAGGAATTGCCCTCCACCCAATCACATTCTCCATATGAAGAGTAAAACGGATCAAACGGACGGCGAAACTGTCCTGTAGAAGAATATCCATTCATCAGGTTATATTCTTTATCAAAGTAGTTTTTATAGCTTTCAGACCGTTTCATAAAATACTCAAAGTCTTTCTCTTTTCCTAAATCCTTTGCCATACGTGCTATGCACCAATCATCAAAACAGTATTCTAAAGCTGTCGATACAGATTTATTATATTTATCATAAGGTATATACCCATATTCTTTTAGCTGTTTAACCCCGAAATCATCCTGCATTGCAGAAGTTTTCATAGCTTCATAAGCCTTTTCAACATCAAATCCCCGTATTCCCCTAAAATAGGCATCGACAATCACAGGCACCGCATGATAACCGATCATACAATTCGTTTCACTCGACCATAAAGGCCATACGGGTAAAAGTCCGTATTGTTCATATTGTGCAAGCATGGAGCGGATTATACTGTTTACTTTATCAGGAGCAACAATGGTCAACAACGGATTGGCTGCCCTAAACGTATCCCATAGAGACATAACCGTATAGTTTTCATATCCGGCAGCCAGATGTTTCTTCCCATCAAACCCAATATATTCCTGATTTACATCATTGAACAGGTAGGGAGCAAGCAAAGAATGATACAATGCCGTATAGAAAATAGTTTTTTCCTTTTCAGGAGCGTCAATGATTATCTTAGACAATTCATCTTCCCACTCATTCTGCACATTTGCCAAGACGTTATTAAAATCCCAGTCGGGAATTTCTGTTGTCAAATTCAACAATGCATTTTCTATACTGACCGGCGAGACTCCAACCTTTACCAGCACCTGCTCATCTCGGGTGGTTTTATAATCAATAACCGCTTTTATATTTTTGCCCTTCGCATTACTATCGGTAACAAGTACATCATCAGAGAAAAGTGTTACCGCATCAAACGGCTTAGAAAAACAAGCAACAAAATAAATCTGTTGATTACTCCAATACAATTCTCCCGGATCACCCCATCCTTTCGTCTTACGTATGCCGGTAATCATGTGATTATCCTTAATATCCAGCGTTAATTCTTTGATGGAATCCGTAGAATAATGATGAGACAAATCTAAAATAATATGTGCACTATCACTCTTTGAAAAAGTATACTTATGGAAACCGCAACGTGGAGTAGCAGTCAATTCTGCCGTTATATCATAATCCGATAAATTCACTTTATAATATCCGGGGGAAGCCCACTCTTTGTCATGAGAGAAACGCGAACGATATCCGGCATCCGGATTTTCTTTTGTTCCCGATTGAAGTTTTACTCCTCCGGTAAAAGGCATTATCAAGACATCCATTAAATCCGAGCGACCGGTACCGGATAAATGTGTATGGGAAAATCCGATAATCGAACTATCCGAATAATGGTAGCCCGAGCACCAATCCCAACCTTCAAGTCCTGTATCCGGACTAACCTGAACCATACCAAATGGAACAGCAGCACCAGGGAATGTATGCCCATGTCCGGCAGTCCCGATAAACGGGTCTACATATTCGATTAATCTTTTATCCATATTTTCCGACTTCTTCCCGGTAAAAGAGCATCCACCCCACAGCAGACTCATGGCAATTGAAAGAATTATATGCTTTCTCATCATAGCAAACTTTTTATTTCTTAAAAACTCAACTTCATTAGAATACGATAAATACTTATGACTAATTATTCTTCAAATCCAAACTCAACTTCATTAGCCCAATGTTCTTTCCAATCCGGATGGAAAGCACGAGAATTCTTTTTAGAGACACTACGTTCTTTCGCCAATTCCATACATGCAGCCGGAGCACCATCATCATTTACACGGAATGAAAACTTAATCTTTTCCCCTTTATCCAAAGCTTGTCTCACATGAGGGATTTCACTCCACGGAATGGCACATTCGGTATAAAGAGTATTTTCTTTACGAACAGTCATTAACTTACCATCTTTCACTGCACCATCATAAGGAGACTTTCCCTGACGCGGATAAAAATGTTTTCTAGGCATTCCCGGAACTAGCATACGCCAAATTTCAAAACCTCCTCCATACTCCGGAGCTACAGTATTCAGTGCATATTCATAATCCGTACATTTATATCCTATATATCTGGGCATAGTACCTTTACTGTGAGCTTCCATACCATCTTCACCAATCGGTAACACATTAAAAGCAATAAGAATATTATCAAATCTTTCTCCTGTCGTTCCATCCGGCAAAGTCGGTCTTTTCCGATATGTAAACCTACGTATACCTTCAGGCCATTTTAACGGGACCAAATCATCTTGGCTAACAACATTACACAGAATACCCAACATCGTTTTGCCCGGTAATCCCATTATATAATAACCTGATGTGCCATACACACCTTTCCAATCACCGCACGTATCAAAATCACGTCCTGCGGATTTGGCTGAAACTTTTCCATTTGCAGAAATAGTCGTTTCATCAAAAAATACACCTGCCAATTTAGCCGTATACCACCAACCGTAAGCAGAACAACGGACACGAACCTTACCCGACAAATTAAAAGAAAGATATACGCCATTCCATAACTTATCAACATTTTCCGTCAATAATTCCTTGCCCGTCTCACGGTCATAAATAACAACAGAAACGCCATGCTGTGCTATATTAGGAAAATAAAAGGAAGTTTTTACCATCTTATCCATAGGTAAATCAATATCTATTCCTATAGATTGAGTCGTTTGCGTATTTTCTATATAATTTAAAATACGGCCATCCCCTTGAGGTTGCATTAACGCCATCTTATTATCAACTTCGGCCGACTGCTTTACTAATACTGATTGCATGGCATGTATTGTCTGCATATAAGATGTATCCGGATAAAAGAACTGATCATCATCCCTATCTTCAAATCGGAATGTACCTTTATTAGGAGTTTTATCGGCTATTTTCACTGCAAAATAAAAATATTGCTCATCATAACCCAAATAAGCATGGGCTAATCCCTCTGCATTATTATCAAAATTCTGAAATGGATACCAAGCTGCCTCTGTCAAAGAAATGCTCGCTTTATCAGAACCTCTTACTACCTGTGGAATAGCTCCGTTCCAATCATCCAGATTACCATCGACCTGAATTGTCCTTTTCGAAATTACATTCACATGCATATCTTCTATATGTTTGGCAATTCCATCTTTTCCCGCATCAAATATTACCTCAAGAGGATAAGTATTGTCTGAATTGGCATCTCCCTTTTCTACTTTCACCTTTACAGTTCTCGTTTCATTACCTTTCAAACGTATTTTCGACGGATATATAACATTTAAACTTCCAAGATTCACTTTTAACGAACCTGTTACATCACGATTTAAAATATTAGTGATTTCCAGATCCATTTCCGGACAAACCGATATTGGCGCAGTAAAATCCTTTGCTATAATATTCACAGGTTCATAACCATCTACTTTTGCCGTTTTCAACGCAGTAACTAATTGTTTAAATGAGCCTTTCTTCCCATTAGTGCGCATAAAATAACCTTGATAATTTAGTGGAATCTCATATTTACCATTTCTTGGTGAAATAATATTCCCATAGAAATCATATAACCGAAATGTAGGTTTTGCCATTACAGTCATTTTCCCATCAGTGATAGAATGTCCTGTTAACAAACCGTTTACATTTCTAAAAAGCATATTGTCTTTACCAAAAGCTTCTCCCAAATCTCCGGCAATGACAACAGTCCCATCCTCTTCATTACTATTATATCCATCAAATAGCATCACCCACGGAAGACCATTATGAAATAACAAACGATTAAATTCACGTTCGCCGATTAAACTCTGAGTAGCTCCCATAGCTGCTGTTGCCGACCATGTAGAATGAATAGTAGGTATTTTCTGAATACCATTCGCTGTTTGTATCTCAGAGTAACTTTTAGCATCGCCTTTTCCCGAATACATATAACCTCCGTATATCCCCATTGACCGATCATATCCGGCAGAACGATTAGCTGCAACAACCAGCCCTATCCTATCATCCGTGTTTCCAACCCAACTCTCTGTATCCCAAATCAAGACTTTACCTTTATGATATTTACGATTATTCCACTCTGGATATATTACAGGAGATTCCATTCCTTGATAATGAATAGACAAAAAATCGAATATAGGAAGCATATCCATTGTACCGTCTGCAAAAAATTTATCTAAAGCATTGGAATTAGAATCACCTCCTCCAACAAGGACATCAGCACCTTCTTTACGGCATTCCACCACTGCCTCCGCCATTTTAGTATAAATCTCACGATAACGGATCATATCAGCCTGCCATCCGGAAATAGAAATACCCTCCCACGGCTCATTCCATAAGGAAACTGCTGTAACCGGTCCTTTAGGCCAACCATACTTCAAACAGATCTCTTTAACAAATGATTTAAAATCGTCATCCATATCCGGAAGCCAAACATAATCCTGCTTTGTACGTAGAAAATATCCATTCTCATCCAAATGCGGACGAGGAATCCCCAATGGCATTAACGATCCCCCTTCTCCTATCATCACCAACACTGTAATGTTATTATCCATATATCTTTTCATTTCATCCTCAAAGTCCTGCATCATTTTGCGATACCCCGGATTTGTCGTCGGCAAATACCCTAAGCCATAACGAATGGCTTGTACCCCAATACGACCTAAGAAATGAACTCCTAAATCATCTAATGCCTGTTTTGGATATTGCATTTTTACCGGACTTGCCTGTATGCTATACACAAAGCTCGTTCCCAGCCTTCTACCATTTTCACCCAAATCAAAAACAATAGCATATCCACCATATTTATTGATGTCATCAACTGATACAGACAAGTTCGTATATCCTTTAGGAGAAATAGATATATGCATAGGAATTACTTTCTCATAATCCATCTTTATAACTTGAGGCAACCACACATTATTAGGAATGCCTTTAGTTCCATACTGGATAATATAAACTTTAGCCTCCGTATCAATGGGATTATCCAAATTATTTTTCAATTGAAACTGAAATTCGATTTTATCTCCGGGCCAAAAGATGTTAGCAGGTGCTGAAGAATAAATCGGAGTAACATCAAAATCATAAAAGCGCAGTCCTTCTTTCACTCCAAATACCGATTCATAATCTTTCCATTCATAAGGTTTCTTCATTTGTGCATTAGTTACAGCAAATACGCCACAAAGCAACATGAACAATATAATAATCCTTCCTCGCATAACATTACTTTTTTGAAAAATTAAACACATCCTTATCCGGTTTCAACCAATCTAAATATTTTATCTCATAATCATTTCTTACCCTAAGTTCTTCGGCAGGTCTTAATAAAGCCTTTACACGGAGGTTATCCGTTGATAAATCTAAATAATCCCTATCTTTATCAACTCTAACCGGATAGGATTCCGGTTCATGAGAAGCCGACATAGACAAGTAGAGGCCTAAAACCGTTTCTTTCAATTTACTCAGATTAAAGTTTTTTTCTTTTCCGGAATATAGCACAAAATCTGCCCATATCCTTTGTTCATCACGACCAATTTCCCAATAACCATCTTCATTACCCCATTTAGCATACGGGACTCTAAAAATACTTCTCAATTCGCGAGAAACAAAATATACATCCCCATTTGTCTGATCAGGCTTTGTAAAACTCGTATTTTCTAAATCTCCCCCCACTTCAATACGCAAACGTAAATCTTTTGCTTTAAAGTTTCCATTTTGAACGCGATCCAAACTCGGATGTGTATCTCCTCCATCTTCTGCGATATTAAAGATAGCCAATACGGTCGTACTATCTTGAGCTGCAATAATATTTATTGCAGAGAAATCATACCCGTCATGCAAAAAACGCACTTGTAAATAAGACGGCTTCATCGGTGTTCCCCAATGAGCGATCAATGGACGTGTTTGATTCCACATATATCCCTGATTTATAGAAGCCAATGCAAAATCTGGACTTGCGTATAATCGGCCGATAATATCTTTAGTTGAAATGTTATCTTTCATATCTTTTCTTTTCTCCAGAAATGATCTTTCGATTTGGATATCCGGATTAGCAACTACAAAAGTATCAATTTCCAAACGAGGTAAAGTGGATTTTAAGAAATAAGGTAGAATATTGGTCGGTATATGATGAGGCTTCATTACATTTGGAATACGCGGATAATCTCCCGGAAGGTTTATTTCACCATCCGATGCGTTGTATAATAACCTATAAAATTCGGGAACGGCCAAGCTACTGTATGAGCGTAAATTAGGCCCGCACCATTGTCCTGAAGGCTGATGAAAATGAGTAGCAATCATTTCCCAGCACATTGCATATAATGCATCAATTATCTTTCGATCTGCAGGATTTATTATAGTTTGCTGCATACGCAGTAATTCATCCATGGCAACCAAAGTATAGGTAGGACTATTATATTCTGTAAAGCCCTTATTCTTAATTGTATAATTATAAAAGTTTACCAATCTACTATGGGCATAGTCAGTCATTTCCGGTAATCCACAGATATCTCCAACGACATAACAGACATAAGTACCCATTATACAGATATTAGTATAATCCGGCTGTACATTTCTTTTCTTAATTGCCTTGGCTGACAGGACCAAAGCATCTTTAATTTCCTTAACTAACCGCTGCCCTATATAATCTGAATGATTGATAATGACATCAATTAACGGCACTGCTATAAAATCAGCCCAATTATAATCCACAGCTGCCTCTCTATCTTTCAAGGGATCTTCAGGATAATAGGGCCAAATACCACAAAAAGGTAGAGACTCATCTTTCTCCTGCATGGGTAGTATCGTTTTGATTATATCTACAGCGCGCTTCTTGTAGGTTTCATTTTCTGTTTTTAATAATGCTACCGCATATTCCAAAGACTCTCTTGTCTGATGGACGACGACACCACTATCCAAATCGCTATGATAATGTTTATTCTGCGTAATACAGAAAAGCATTTTCTTCGATTCATCATATTCTTTATTTTTACTTTCCAGATCTTTCATCAAATAATTAATTTCATCTTGACTTAATCTTACTGGAACAAATTTGGTATTTGATGCCCACAAAACAGTTGTCGTAAACAAACAAAACATGGATAATGTCAGTATCTTTCTCATTATATTAAAGGATTTTCATTCAATAAAAATTAGCTTACCGGCTTAAAAAAGCATAGTAAATACTCTATCGGATATAATTTCAATACCCAATAACTCGCGTTTTCGTTTATTATATAATTATTACTTCTCTTTGAAAATTATTTATCTGTATTATTGCTTTGAATCATTCGTTGTACCTCAATTCCTGCAAAAACAACTGCGAATGACCCATGTGTATCATCATCATAAAAAGGACGGTTTATATAATAATTCACATTTTCCGAGCACATTGTTCCTACACAGATTTTATGTACCATACCATTTACTTCCACCTCTGAGGATACGGCATCCCATCCTTTCATGACAACAGGATAATACTTTTTTTCATTTAACCATCCATGAGTAATACCCCGAGCTATAGCCATCGTAAAAATAGCAGTCCCGGAAACCTCTGCTGGCGAATCAGGACGATCAATCACATTAAACCAAAAACCGCTTTTATCTTGATATTTAGCCAAACTGCTTACATGCTCTCTATACAGTTTTAATATAGCCTTGTATTTAGGATGACTCTCAGGAAGATACATCAAAACTTCAGACATTGCCCATATCGCCCAGCCATTTGCCCGAGACCAATGAGGAAGTTTCACCTCCGGTCGCGAAGAATAATTTGCATGCATATATAATTTCGCGTCTTTATCCCAAAGATGTTTATGAAAATCTAATACTTGAGAAGCCGCATCATCAAAGAACTCTCTACGTTTTTGCTGACTATCCATATACAATCCGGCTTGCATTAAAAATGGAATCCCCATAAACATATCATCCACCCATGTTGTAAACTTTTCGGGAGTTTCACGCGTATAATTAGTCATACCTTCACTTCTTACCTGCCCATGCCGTGCATACTCCAACATAATATCAATATATTTCTCATATAAATCACGATTTCCAAAGTTCTTCTCTTTACGTAAACGATAAATCAAAGGCAACGAAGGGGCCAAAGTAAAATCTAACATCTTATAATTGATAATGGCGCTATTCGCCGATCCTGACGCCCTTAAATCATTTACCTGATAATTCACAAAAGGTATTCCTTCCATCTGATAATCACAAAAGTTATCAGCCCACTGTTTATACTTACTATTATTCGTAACTTCAGACATCTGCTGCATAGCCCATGCCACACCGCCATTATGATAGTTCCACTGATATGTAGTGCCCCAAGGTGCCGGATTAATAACATCACCAAGAATCTCTATTTTAGGAATTGTCCAAGTTACCCCATCATACATATATCCAAACCTTATTTCTTTCTCAGGGGCATTTATCCTATCAATATCCGAAGCAAAAGGTCCAATTGTAAGCCAATTGGTTAAATCGGCAATATTCCTATCTACATCTTGAACTGTATGCAACCCGATACCCGGATATTCCACTTCATAATCCAAAACAGCATCTTTTTCACTGGGAGGTTGTATCAAGACACACCACTCTTGTCCGTATGTCTCGGACTTTACTAAAAACTTATTATTACCTTTCTTTAAATGAACTTTAAAAGCAAAAGACATCTCCACACTTCTTTCACCTTGCGACAATGCCAATTTACGTTGTCCTCTCCGCTCATATACCAATACATCATTACACCATACTTTGCAGGCATCACTATGTTCTATCTCTACTTGTATTATAGTATCTTTCCTTGATGTCAGTTCCGTAAAAGCATATGCAACTCCGGGCTTGCCCAACCCATAAGTTCTTCCAAAATCAATAAACTCCAACTTATTAAAGCTATTGTTATTGGGTTTAATGGTTAAACGATACTTAAAAGGTGTTTCACGGATTAATTTATCGCCGATTCTACTCACTATTTCGATTGGTGAATCCGCCCAGGTTGTTTGAAAAGCAACAACAAACAAACCTATAAAAAGTAATGTGTAACTTTTAAAATTCATTCTATTCAATTACAATTATAAAACATATAAATCATAAACCGGAAGTAAGGAAAGGATAATTCTAACTATCCTTTCCTATCTCATTATCAATCCAAACTATTTGATAACAATCTTCTGTGTCAGATTTTTATTGGAGGTCAATACGCGAACCAGATAATATCCTTTCGGATAACCGGATAAATCAAGAGACGTTTTATCCTTAATACGCTGTGTCAACATATTTGTTCCATCTATCGATGTGATATTCAAAGTATATTCTCCTTCCGTATTATCAACTTCTATATTAAGAATTGAAGTGACCGGATTCGGATAAATACGTAATATATTGCCAGACTCAATCGTTTCTATTTCCGAAGGTTCCACTACTTCTCCGGTATTATCTCCGCCACCAAAGTTCATTGTTCCGATGTTATTATCATCATGGCATTCTTTACCTTTCTTTCCATAATTCACATCAACACGCAAAGTATATTTCCCTTTAGTATATTGCCAGAACGGATAATTAGCATTATCCACAGCCATGAGTACATTATCGCCACCATAGATATCCTCTTCATGTATCTTAGATTGAGCTTCATAAACAACCTCTCCCGATTCATCCAAAACTTCAAATAGCACTAAACAACGAGCCGGATCTGTTCTGCGTCTATTGGTAACAATACCACTTTCTATATTCTTTACTCTTACCGCAAGTTTAAGTTTCTGTCCCTCAGGAATGTTAACCGGATCAATCGTTGCCCCATTAGGATCCTGTACCATCAAGCGATAAGGAAATAAATCACCCTGCATTTTAATATCACCTTTAAAACTTCTAACATCATAATGGAGAATCTTTGCAAAAGCATTTTCTTCGGCTAATATCTCATAAGTTCCATCTTCATTCTCGCGTGCATTGATAGCATATGTAAAATCAGTCCATCCACTTCTTTTCTGAACAACATCGCTTGGACCCAGTTGTCCTACAAACGAACCGTCTTTCCGCCTATAAACATTAATCTTTCCATCCGCCGTAAGGAAGCAGAATATGTAATCTCCTGCAAAAGTCATAGCTTTACAACTAATAGCAACATCAGGAAGAGCAGTTGCCGGACTGGCCGGAATAATTAACTCCAAATCATATTTCCAATCTTCGGAAGGTATTTTATCCATCTTTTTCGCCATGAACTCCCGATAAATCAATATGGTAGTTCCCACTTGTCCCCAAATAGCAGTACTAGGAATCGGAGTTTTCGTTGTATAACATGCCACAAATAATTCATCACGTTCAGGATCATAAAGCACCCGGTTCACATCTGTAATATAACTTGGCAAAGTATACGTCACAGGCGATGCATATTGCAACACTCCGTCTTTCGCACCGGTAGTCATCCAAACCCTCATTTTTGCCGTAGGACGAGATTCTCTATCTGCCAACCAGATATTACCGTTCTTATCCGGGTAAATAGAGAATGTATTTCCGGCAACAGCATATTTAGTCACCTCATTATCCGTTTTCTGCCCGTCAGCATTCGTGTCTTGCCAGAATGTCAATCCGTCAGCCCTTACTTCCATAAACGGAACGCCAATCAAACCATATTTTTCTTTATCAAAACGATAACCGCCCAATGCTGTAGAATACATATTGGAAACAAACAGATAGTCCACCCCGTTTATTAGCCGTTTATATGCTCCTGTCTTAATCGGTGTAGGAGGATTCGGTTCCAAACGAAGATCCAACGGATAAGTAAACGGATCAACCGTAGTACCCAAGAAAGTATCCATACGTCCGCCTTCCTTACTATAATCCAATCTATAAACCTTTTCCGTACAGAATACAATATCTTTCTGAGTCTGATCGAAATCTCCTGTTGCTGTGAAGACAAGCCCTTCCTGTTTCCAGTTTAACTCTTTAGTTGCTTCCTTATAAGAATATAATATAGAACTTGCAGAATTCACAAACATATTCGAAATATAGAGATTACCATTATCATCAACACCTACCCCCGTTGGCCCCGGAAGTCTGAGAGGTCCTACCTGGCCCTGCAGATATTTACCGTCTGCCGACTTAACTAAAATTCCACCTTTCTCACCAAATGTACTTGTCAGTGTAGGATTCTTATAAATATCCGTATAAATAAGTACATTCAAATCTTTTCCACGATTAGCTACTAAAAGCCGTTCTTTTCCACTCCTTGTATCGATAGAAAACGATTGTGCCTTCGCTCCTTCCGGCAACTCCACTGTGAAACGTACAGCTCCGGATCTCAAATCAAGTGCAACAATCTTGTTTCCACCTTGAAGCATCCAAACAAACCCTCTTTTATCTGCATATATGTACCCAACGCCTCCCACCGGGATTCTAAAACCTCCAATAGGAGTATTGCTCATCTTTTCCTTATCATATATTTTAAGAGAATCAGGCATCTGAAGTTCCGGTATTCCGGGAACTGCTACAATCAATTTATCATCAGTAATGGCCAATCCCTGTAAATAACGACTTTCCTGTGGAGCAACCAGTAACATATTATTCAATGGTCCATATCCCTCCGGAAATCTCGCCGCTTTTCCCGTAACAGCATCATACCTGGTTATTAACTGCCATTCAATGCCACTTCCCTTGGGAGGATAAGCTCTTAAACCATTGGAATTCAAATTATCATTTCCTGAATTTCCGTTGAAGCGCATAAGCTGATATACATATTTATCATCCAGAACAACAGCCTTACCCGAATTACGCCCCCAGCTACCTGTGCCGGATTCTTCCGGAACACAAACAATAACATTATCCTTGAATAGCCCGACATTCGTACCACCTTCATCCCAATTGCAAATTGTAGCTACAGTTCCATCGCCACGGACAAACAGTGCATCCATACTATGGGGTACGTGTGTACGAGGCACACCACCAGAATTGGCGATCCATGAAGTTTGATAATCCGTCAAATCTCCACAATGACAATCATTCGGATAGCCATTCAAGGACGATGAGGACACTTCATCACTATTCTCATCTTCTATAAACTCAGCTTCAATATCAACCTCTGATTCCGGCATTACAAAAGTGGTTTTTTTCGCTGTTTCATCCGCAAAAACAACACCATCAGTGGAAGAAGTCCATTTTACAAACCTCATTTTCTCCCTACCTGATGCTTTAATAGTAATTACATCTCCTCCAAAAGCTTCGGTAACAGCACTACCGCCATTTACATTAACATAATATCTCGTTTTATAGATTGCCTCTATAGTTACCGGACCATCAATCATCGTAAAGGATGTAGACGCAGCCTTCGGGTCTTGAATAACAAGTCCCTCTCCTTCTATTACTTTCCATTCCTGAAATATCTGTTGTGCATTGGATGGGCCTTTAGCTTCCGACGCCTGAATATTGACAACAGCTCCAACAGCAGCCGACCCTGATTGGGTGATAGCACCTATTATGGTAAAAGGTTTTGTTCCACCAAAAACAGCTCTGATTTCAACATCGCTTTCCGGCATTATGAAGGTTGTGGTCGCAGCTCTGTCGTTTTCAAAAGTAACCTGTGGAGTTGAAATCCAACCGGCAAAAGCCTGCCCTTCAGGAACATCATACACCGTAATCCCTACATTGCAACCCGGTGCACTAACATCCTGTACGCTTTTTGCGTTATGGTAAGTTATATGTTTATAAGGAACTAACTGATTCGACTGAAAACTCCACCCATTATTTTTATTTCCGGTTGGTCCTTCTGAAGTAAAAGAAGCATAATTACTATCCAGCCAAGCCGACTGTAAATAAGCATTTAAAGCTTCTTCCGGAATACCCACCCGTACATCTGCCCCATTCGCCATACGAAAAACAGCATTACCATTTATTTCAGGAGGTGTAACCGCTTTACAAATATATTGTTGCAAATTACTACATAAAGCAAATGCTTCAGCACCTATTTTCTTTAAAGTAGACGGCAGTAATACAAACTCTAATGACATGGGGCCATTATTTCCTTGCTTAAAGGCAGAACCACCTAATTCTTCTACACCTTCGCCAAACACAACTGTTTTAATATGAGGAGCATTAGAAAAGAAACGATCTCCCACTTTCTTTACAAAACTTCCGTCAATAATAATATTCTCATCCTTATTTGCCGGAGGAAGAAGAATCAGGGAACTAGTTACTTTATCAATCAAAAAACCATTTTCCGTAGAAGCAAAAGTCACATTATCTTCCGGTACATATATCGTTTTTAAATTCGGAGTTTGAGGAGCAATAACATCCGCGCGCACATTACCATTCTGCCTTAATATATCAGATAAAGCAGAAGAGAAAGTCAGTTCTTCCAAATAATTGTTATATCCGAACGCACTCAGTCCAAGAGCTGTTATATTTTCAGGAATTGTATATGCTTTATCCGTATTAGAAGAAAGGTATAGGCAAAGTCTATCCCCACCCGCATCTTTAGCTACCAAGGCTTTTCCATCTTTAATTGTGTACATTGTAGGATGTCCATCCGGAAATGCAAACCCTGTTATGTGCTGGCAATCAAGAAACTTATTTTCAATTTCCTTATATGTTGCTATTGTCGAAGGAAACTCAACGACACCTGTCAACCCACATCCGGTAAAGTTACCAAGATTCTTCGTTTTAGGAGGGAATATTAATTTCTTTAAAGTTGTATTAGTAAAATCATTACTTACCTTTAATCCGCCACACAAAGTCGTATTTTCATCACCGGATAAATCCAATTCCTCCAGTTTCGGCATATTCATATAAATGAAATTAAAATCTGATACGCTTAAAGTAGCTCCGTTTGAGGTCGTTATAACTAACTTTGTGACCGTATTTTGTTCATCCGCCGTCAGCAATGTGCTAAGCGTATTTGTCTCCGATATGTCTACAATCTTTTCCTTCTGCGCATAACCAAAGACACTTAGGCATAAAAGCACCGTAACCAACAAATGCCTTCTCAATGATACTAAGTTTTCCATAATCATTATTTATAAGTATTAAATTCAATAATTAAAAAGATCATCTTTTAATAAATCTCACAACTTTACCGTTTGCCTCAAACAAATAAACTCCTTTTATCAATCCGGATAAAGTTATCGGTTCGCCATTCGTAATGCCATTTAGAACGACTGTTCCCACCACATTATAAATCTTATAAGGTGTATTCTGGGCATTTGCCAATTGAATATAATCCGTTGCCGGATTCGGATAAAGCACAGGCATTACGATTGTTTCCTCAACCGCTTCATCTATCGTCGTTGCAATTTTGAAGACCGCTGTTATAGTCACCTCACTGGCGGGCATTATAAAAGTGGTAGTAGACTGTGTTGCGTCTTCAAAAGTTACTCCGGCTGTAGTTGTCGTCCATTTTTCAAACTCTTTTCCTTCTTTCTTATCTGCAACAATCGTCACCACTTCACCCTCAAAGGCATCAAAAGGTGCAGCACCATCCAATACATTGATCAAATAAGTATCCAAATATTTTGCTTCAATAGTAACAGTTCCATCAATCATCGTAAAAGAAGTGGATACCGCATTAGGATTATCAATCACCAATCCTTCTCCCTCTACAACTTCCCAATGATGAAAAACTTTTGTTCCTTGCATCGGATGAGCCTCAATAGTAACAATTCCGTCTACAGCTGCAACACCGGATTGAGTAATAGCATTCAGAATTGTATAAGGTCTTTTAGGAGAGAAGAAAGCTGTAATAGTCACATCTTCATCGGGCATTACAAAACTTGTAACCGAAACTTTTGCATTGCCAAAGGCAACGTCAGGAGTAGAAATCCATTTTGAGAAGTCTTTACCTTCAGGTGCATCTCCGGCTTTAATGTTTACTGAAAAATTAGGAGCCGAAGCACTCTGTGCACAACTACCTCCTTCCATTGATATATTATGATAAGCAACTATTTGCTCTCCCGGAAAAGCATTTATACCTTCATTACCTTTAATACTGCTATTCCATTTTGAACTCTTATAAGCATCGAGAGCAGCTGCCGGTACACCCAATCTGGCATCTTTTCCATTCGAGCCACGGAATATCTGCTGACCGGTTAAATCCGGAGGAGTAGTCGCCTTACAAATAACCTGTAACAATTTATCATTACCGACAAAAGCTTCTCCGCCAATCGTTTTAATTGTAGAAGGCAACTCCACATATTCAAGTTGGGAAGTGATTCCACTTCCTATCTTAAAAGCAATATAACCTATTTCCTCTACCCCTTCCGTAAAAATAATGTTTTTAAGATTGGCTACAGCCGTAGAAAAATACCCTTGCGGAATAATCTTCACGATATTACCGTCAATGATAATAGTTTCATCCGTATTGGCAGGAGGAAAAGCCATCAAAGTACCGGTAGTTTTGTCTACCAAGAAACCATTTGTAGACCCGTAAGTAGTATTCCCCTCAGCAACATAAATAGCTCTTATTTTGGTAGAACCATTAATAATCTTGTCTTGACGGGGCAAAGTTGTTACTGTAGAAGACAACGTAATTTCTTCTAAAGAACTATTCCATCCAAATGCACTCGTACCAATGGTAGTCACCCCTTCCGGAATATTGAATGTGGTACCCTTTTTTCCATAAGGATACACAAGCAAAGTCTTTTCATCCGCCGTATAAAGTATACCATTTACCGATTTCAGATTCACATTTCCATCTTCTACTTCAAAACCGGTGATATTAACGCTTCCACCAAATATCATATCATACTCCGCCGTATTCTTCACGCCCTTTGGTAAAGTTATCGTGCCTTCCAATGCCATATTGGAAAAAGCAGCACGATTCAACCCTATTAAATCTTTAGGAAAGATAATGGTTTTAATTGTCTGGTTTCCATCAAATGAAGTACGCGGAAAAGAGTTATCAGTTCTATTATTCATACTGGTAACAGAAGCGTCCGATAAATCCAAGTTTGTCAACTTAGGCATTCCATTCAGAAAAGCAATATCATCCGGACCGATAAAGACTTTATCCGGTGTCATTACTTTCAAATCGGTAATCCCGGCAATCAGCTCGTCGGAATATTTAGCTTTCAGAGCCGATTCAAGCCCTGAGATAGTGGGAACTTCAATTTCAATTTGTTGTGCAAAAACAGTCATGCCACAGCATAACAGTAAAAGCATCAAACGTAATTTAAGCGTAATTTTTAAGTCTTTCATGGTATATCTATTAGTTAAAATTATTTCTTAATTGAACTCGCTATATACTCTGCCAATTCTACAGCTCCTTCTTTACCGGGATGTACGCCATCCGGAAACAAATTCATCCTATCGACAAATGTAGTATGCAAATCTATTATTTTACAGCTCTGTTCGGTTGCCACTTGTTCAATAGCCGGAACTACATCTGCCATAAGTACCGAATCATTTATATTATATTCATTGGGGAAAGACGGAACAGGTTTACAGAGATAGATGTCCGGACGAGACGGCAATAATCGGAAGCTATCCACCATTGCCCGCAAATCATCAATAAACTCTCCGGGATAAGAAGGAATATTCTGCTGTTTTGAATCATTCGTACCCAACTGTATAATAATAATGTCAGGTTCATAAGCCAGTACATTTTTAAAAGCGATATTGTTCCAATAAGGTCTGTCTCCTTTCTTTAACAGAGTAGTTCCGCTTTGTCCAAAGTTTAGTACCCGATATTTTTTTCCTAACTCCCGGGCTATAATAGCCGGATATGCTTCATTCGCTTTATCCGTCAATCCATACCCCTCCGTTATACTGTCACCCACACAAGCCACTTTTATAACTGTAGGCTCGCAGGATTGAAAGAATACTGCCAGAAATATTAAAAATAAAAAATAAGTAACTCGTTTCATGTGTCTTTCACATTTAATTTTATTTGCAAACAAATGTAGTTACTAAAGGAATAACCACTGGCAATAAAACGGGAATAAAACCAAAACAAAACCCATACAAAGTTGAGACAAACACGTTCCAGACATATAGGAAGAGCTTTCTCAAAAAAAAGCAAGAAAGATTCTAACTTCATTTTCTTGTTTTACTATTCCATAATTCGATCATTTTACACTCTCACCGTTATTAAAATAAACATCTCTATAAATAACCGGACGCTCCCTTAAGAATAACATAATCGATACCGACAACTAATATTTCTGTTCAGTACTTTCACAGCGAAAGAGGTACTGCATCAGCAAAGAAGATGTACTGTATTCAGCAAGGAGACGTAGGGTATCTTTTTATTCTCAAGATTAATGTTTTATCAGCTACAAAAAGCGCGACAAATTTTCAGCACACATAAGGGCGATTAATGTCACAAGTTTTCTTATTTAGACCTTATTTTTATGTAATCTACTGATAATGAGCTCCGCGACAAAAATTTAGTAGGGGGTATAAAATTCTTAATAAAAAAGAGCATGCAGACCGAAAAGTTCATCCCTCTTTAGTCTGCATGGCTCAGTAATTACACTGCTTCAATTATATTCTCTTACTAAACTTTCCGGATTAATCTTACTCCCAAAAGGAATAAAGGTAAAACTATAATTCATCGGGACATTCGGTTTTACCTGATATTGTTCATGTGGCATTAACCCCCAAGCGTTATCACCACCGATACCTGTCATTCTGTAATCAATAAATAAGTCTACCAACTTCTGTGGCACGGCATCATACATATGGCGTTGTTCGGGATGAGCTAAACGGGCACGTCCGTCATCTCTTCCCTCACCACTATCCAACATTTCCATTGGGTAATTGGATACATTCATCTCAAGCGCATTATCGGCAACAACCAACAAACCTGCCCCTTTCTTATTCTCTAAAGCAAACCATCTGACATCCGTACGATGGTTATTTTCTTGCGGACGAATATAATCTTCATACAAATCACTTACTTTACATGAATATTTATCAATAAAACAAGATGTTTTTCTATCGCTGTAATTTTCCCATGGACCACGTCCATAATATGTCAACTGGCTAAACTCAACAGGCAATTGCATTCGTAACCCTACACGTGGAATGAATGGAAAATCCGCATTGCCCGTGACAATATCATTATCTACTTTAACAGCACCATTATCAAACACTTTATAGGTAATTTTCCACTCTACAAACGGTTTTGAATAAGCGTAAACACAGGAGATTGTTCCGTTAGATTCATCAATATTTATACCCTTTACTACCGGCAGTTGTTCCGATATCTTTTTCCATTCCTTTAGCACGCTAAAATTCTTAAATCCAAAATCATTATCGGTCGGGGCTCTCCAAAAAGAAGGTCTGGGTCCATATTGCGACAAGATATATTCTTTGCCTTTATATTCATAGGACACTAATAATCCACTGGCTTTATCTACAATGACACTAAAATCCTTTCCTGAAGCCATAATTAGGTTTGCATCTTCCGTAATTTTAGCAGGAGTAATAAAAGCCGCCTTTTCTTTCTGATAAGTATTAATGGTCATTTGATCATGTGCAATCACATATCCAACCGGAATAAATGGTACGGTGTCTCTATTTTTCGCCTCAAATACAATCTGATAATCAACGGAAGAAGGAGCAGATGAAGGTAAGTTTTTCAACATAACAGTTTTCGTTTGATAGGGTTCAACATCCACAGAAAACAAGCCTTCATATATCTTTTCCCCATTACCTTTTATCGTATAAGTAAAATCATATTTATTCAAATTCGTAAAAGCAAAATCATTGTATACATCAACCGTCGCCTTTATCGGATCAAAATTCACAAAACGCACATTTTGATATACCTTTCTCATTTCTTCCGTTGCAGGTTTCACACTTCTATCGGGATAAACCAAACCATTGATACAGAATATACCATCAGAAGGAGTTCCGGCTTCACCATAATCACCACCGTATGTCCAATACTTTTTACCATCTTTCGTATGTTCCAACATTCCTTGGTCTACCCAATCCCAAATACAGCCTCCCTGAAGAATAGGATATTTATGAATTACATCCCAATAATCCTGGAAATTGCCCAAGCTATTACCCATGGCATGCGCATATTCGCATAAGATTAACGGACGGTCTGCTCTAGGATCATTGGCATACGCTTCTATCTGTGCCGGCGTGTGATACATCGGACAGAAAATATCCGTATTCCACTGCATCCATGCTTGTTCATACTGAATGGGACGTGAAGTATCCTGCTCTCTCAACCAACGATATGTCGTATAGAAACAAATCCCATTTCCGGCTTCATTCCCCAGTGACCAAATAATGACGCTTGGATGATTCTTATCACGTTCATAAAGATTCATTGTACGTGACAGATGAGCATCTATAAAATCCGGATTATTTCCCAAAGTTCCTCCTTTACGTAAATCATACCACATACCATGTGATTCTATATTGGCTTCATCTATCACATAAATCCCGTACTCATCACACAATTCATAAAAGCGCTCTTGTTGCGGATAATGAGAGGTACGAACCGTATTCACATTATACCGTTTAAACAATTCAAAGTCTTTCCTCATTAACTCTTCCTGTACATAATGCCCCGTAATTTCATCATGCTCATGCAGATTCACTCCCTTAATCAGAATAGGTTGTCCATTCACCAATAATCTACGATCTTTTATCTCAATCGTACGAAATCCGATCTTTGTTGCTGTTGCTTCTAAAATCTCTCCTGAGGCATCTTTCAATGTTAACAACAATGTATATAAATTAGGCGTTTCGGCTGTCCAGTGCTGAACATCAGTTAACCGACAAACCGGGAAAGCAATAACCGCACTGTCTTGTACAGTATTAAATTTCTTTTGTGATGAAACAATCTCCTTTCCATTCCCACCAATTATCTTATAGCTCACACTTCCTGAAGCCGGTTGCCCCGTCATATTATCCAGATTCACGTCCAGCGAGAATAAACCGTCCTTATAGTCTTTACTTAAAGGAGTTTGCACTCGGAAATCCTGAATACGCAGTTTGGGTTGGGCATATAAATAAACATCACGTTCAAATCCTGATAAGCGCCAAAAATCCTGTCCTTCCAAATAAGTAGCATCAGATAAACGATGTATTTGTACAGCAATCACATTTTTCCCTTTATTTACATACGGAGTTATATTAAAACGAACCGGAACTTTTGCTTCTTTATTCATCCCGACAAAAGAACCGTTAATGTAGTAATAAGCAGCTCCCTTTGCTCCATCAGAACTCAAAAAAATTTCTTTTCCATCCCAATCTCCCGACAGATTAAATTCACGGCGATATGTTCCTGTAGGATTCCAATCTTTAGGAACATAAGGAGGGTTAGGTTTATCCCAATATGGGGGAAACCCCGGAGAAATAAATTCGTACGACACATTCACATAGATAGGCACTCCAAAACCTTGACGTTCCCAATTGCCCGGAACTATAATATCCGACCATTTACCAGCATCAAAAGATGGATTCATAAAATCTCTTGGTCGTTCATCAAGCGTTTCAACATAATTAAACTTCCATTTCCCATTCAAAGAAAGATAACAAGAACCGGAAGAACGCTGGTTACGCAATGCACTTTGCTCATCTTCAAAAGAGGTGAAAGTCGCTCTTGCTGGCTCTCTGTTTATATTTGTAAGTTTAGGATTCGTGATTTCAGCGTACCGGTCCGAAGACACAGCCACACTTATTCCTGTAACAGTCAAAAAAGCCAATAACAATAGATTTTTCTTCATCTGCATTTATTAATTACGAATTATACTTTTACTGTTTTTACTTCTTTTCAGACGATAATAGATTTTGAAGCCACAACTCAAGAGAAGTAGTCAATTGATTATAATACAAGAAATTTTTATTCATTCCCCAACCATGACCACCTGTAGGATAAATATGTAACTCACAGGGAACATGATGTTTTTTTAGAGCTAAATAATAACCAATACTATTAACAGAAGATACAATATTGTCATCATCACTCAAAGCTATAAAAGCCATAGGCGTTTCTTCTGTTACCCACTTTTCATTTGAATAATGTTTTATCAATTCTTTTTTTGCTCTTTTACCTAATAATTCTTCTGACGAACCTTTATGCGTTAATAAGGGATTCATCGTTATAACCGGATACAATAAAATCTGAAAGTCAGGACGAGTATCCGCTGCAAAATGCGTTGCAAGAGTGGAAGCAACATGACCTCCGGCAGAAGATCCCATAATTCCCACTTTACCCGGATTTATATTCCATTCCTTAGCATGATCTCTAACTAGTCTGATAGCTTGTTCTGCATCTATTAAAGGGATACCGGATTTACCATCCGGCAATCTATATTTCAAAACAATACAAGCAATTCCCCTCTCATTAAACCATGGAGCATACGCATATCCTTCTTTATCCATTTCTAAATAACGATAGCCACCACCAGGGCAAACGATTACAGCTCCTCCATTAGAGTTTTCAGGAAGATAAACACGAATCTGTACTCCACTCCCATCTATGCTTCCACCCAATGATATTTCCAGATATTCCTGCGCTGTCAACCAATGGTTACATAGCACGAAAAACATAAAAAGCAGATTTCCGATCTTAGCTATCTGATTACCCATCCTTTATCTTCTTTTACTATTTAACAGGCACAATTTTCACAAATACTACGCCATGAGATGGAACCAATGACGAAAATTCCGAATCAAATATTCCCAAATCTTCTTGCTTCCATAAATCACGAACAATTTGCTTACCTTTCAAATGAAGATCATCCCATTTCACAGATATATGTTGTGCTTCCTCTCCCAAATTAAATAATCCAACAGCCAGATTCCCGTCATTTAATGGTTTTGAAAATATATCTATCATTTTATCATCATCCTTATAGACACGACCACCTTGTATTCCGGCTATATCCTGATTAATTTCAAGAACTTCCCTATTAGTCAACAGACTCAATGTAAAATCATCCATCAAACTCAAATCACAACCAACTAACAGTGGTGCAGACAAAATACTCCATAAAGACATATGTACATATTGTTCGTCCGGAGAGAGACGGGTCGTACGTATACTGTCTCCCCAGCCCACTTTACCGACAATTAACATATCCGGATCATTCCAAGAACCGGGAGCCGCATAAGGTTGCCATTTATTTTGCAGAAATCCAATAGTAGCCATACTACACCAGGAATCATATATATCCCCCGTCGTTCTCCACGCATTTGTCAAATCGGCCCAATCTTCGGCAAGTTCAAAAGGTGCCGCATTAGATATTGCAAACACAATATCCCTGCCCGACTTCTTTAATTGTCGCGCCATTTCCGTTGTATTCTCTATATCATTTGTCACCCAATCATATTTCAAATAATCAAATCCCCATTCAGCCCATTGTTTTACATCATTTTTAGTAAAAGAATATTGTCCTACCCTACGAGATGAGTTAATAACTTTTCCATCCGGAGTATCCGCACTTCCTCCAACATAACCGGCAAATGTTTGCACCCACGGAGACGAATAAATACCTATTTTCAAACCTTTACTATGAACATAATCAACCAAGGCTTTCATATCCGGAAATTTTTCATTTGGCATAACCGCATTATATTTACCACCACGCTGTCCTTGCCAGCCATCATCTATATTGATATAAGCATATCCATAATTAGTCAAGCCTAAGTCGACCATTGCATCGGCCATTTTACGTATCTTCTCATCACTGATATCAGCGCCAAAAACGTTCCAACTATTCCATCCCATTGGAGGAGTCAACGCTAACTTATCACCAATTTCGAAAATAATTTCTCTACAATCCGTCCCATGGACATTCGTAGCCGTCACCTTCATGTTATAAACACCTGCTACATCTATTTTACCAGTAACAATACCCGTTGATGAATCAAGTGATAAGCCTGAAGGTAAATCAGCAATAGTAAAGTTCATCGGTCGCTCTCCTGAAACCGGAATCGTAAATAAGATAGGATTTCCGGGGCAGGCACCATATCTATAAGGTGCATTAATGAAAGGAATAACGGGAGCTTTGGGTGTTTGTATGTAATCTGCCTCACGTTTTCTCTGTACCGTATAAGGAGCTTTACCTACAAATTCAAATTTTGCATTCACCCAATCTGCACGATCTCCAACAATTCCATCTCCTGCATGATCTGTACGGAGGATAAGAGATCTTATTCCTTTAAGAGAAACGGTTACTCTTTTCGCCTTATCCCCACCGTGCATAATCCCACTACGCCATAAAATATGACCATCACCAATCACAACAAATTCAACCGAACTCTGTTTTAACTCACCTTCCGGTGCTGAATCATCAACTCCCACTAGTGCTTCAAAAAAATTTGTTTTTCCATCAAGTTGCACCCTTATCACACCGAAAGCATGAGTTCCAATTCCACGTGCAAATGTATCCGACGCTATCACTAATGGCGTTCTCCACATTGATTGATTTGCACGAGTAATTCCCGTTGCTTGATCTGCATTGGACAAATCAAGTTCATCTAGCCAAACTGTTCTCGACTTGGTACAAGAGAAAAATAACAAAATGAATAAAGAAAATAGAGGTAAGAATTTCATAGTACAATTATTAAAGAAAGAATAATGCCCATATTTTATTTAATAGGGCAGGATATATAGCTACTCCTGCCCCAAAATTAGCAATAGACTATTTTATAATTTTAAAGTTTTCAGCATCTTTCACCTGTACCAAGTATACTCCGGAGATCAAATTTCCTAAATTAATAGGAGTGCCCCTATAATTTGTTGTTGCAACCTTACGCCCACTCAAATCATAAATAGTAACGTCAGTGTTAATATCAACACCTGTTAATGTCAACTCATCATTAGCAAAAATATATTTAATTTCAGCAATTTCTTTTGTAGAAATACTTGTTGCTGCCATTCCTTTAAAGTTCATCTCCCCATATTTTGAATTACGTTTCCAGGCAAAGAAATCATCACCAGACCAACCCAAGATTACTTTACGACCATTTGCATAGTCTACACAATCAGCTCCTTCCAAATCAAAAAATATCTTTTGACCTTCAACAAGTTTATCATCATAGTAGTCATCGGAAATTACAATATCCCAGCTTAACATTACTTCAACATTATAACCTCCTTCTACTTGTTTAGTCACATACTTATAACCGGAGATTTTACCATCTATAATATTCTCTTTCACATATCCGGTACCGGATGCATAACTGTCACTCCCAACAGAAATACGTAATTGAGATTCACTTAGATCCGGCTTTAAACCCGGTAAATAAGAAACATCAGCAGATCCCCGTTCGTCTATCGGGCTAAAATATAATTCTATATTGTCAACATTAGTATCACCTGTCATCTGCTCTTTATCATAAGGAATATAAGTATTATCCTTTACTTTAATAAACAAATACAAATAGTCATTATCATATACTGCTCTATACGAAAGAGCATAGCCTGTCGGGTTTTCACCTTCTCCCGGATTATTAGCCAAAATTCTATCGGCTGTCTGCTCTATAACATCACTAGAAGACCAAATATCTTCATTATCAACTCCATCTATCGTAATCTCAGCATCCGTCTTATAAATATCCATTGTTTTATAATCCTCGAAATAAGTCGGGTCCTGAGCCATAGAATAATTAGATAAACCTAATAACATTGCTGTTAATACAACAAAAGTACTTTTACTTTTCATAATTTTATTATTTAAAATTAAACAATATACCGGGGCATTACACCCCGAAAAATAATTTATTAATATCCACTATTTTGCAACAAAACATCCATGCCTACAATTTGACGTTCAGATAAAGGAATTGGCAAACGATGATGTTTCATAGGATCAAAGCCACGTGATTTACACAGTTCTTCCGCCAAATTCAAACGTAAATAATCAAACCACAAATGACCTTCCAAACAGAGTTCTTTTTCTCTTTCGGAAACTAAAGCAGTCATAAAATCGCCCGAAGTGAAATCAACCAATGATGGAACGTCAATAGCATACCCCCATGCACGTCTTCTTACTTTATTCATATATTCAATTGCTTTAGACTCATCACCACAACGATAGCACGCTTCTGCATATTGAAGGTACATGTCCCCTAAACGGAAAACACGCTGATTAATAGAATTGAAGCCATCAAAACCCGGTAAACCTTCTGCTGTCCAACTATCTACTGAATTATAAGGTATATACTTCTTAAATCCATAATAATTAGTAGTATATGTATAAGTATCTCGACCATCCCAATGATTGGAAAGACTATCCCTATTCGGGACATAGAAAGAATCATACATACGCGGATCATTATCCTTTTCTGCTGCAGTAGAAATTACTTTTACATATTTACTATCTATCGTCCCCCAATATACATCATCTTCTTTTATATCAAAATTACGTATACCTTCTGCTTTCATTTGCTCATTAATCTCTACTGCCAATTCATCCCAATTTCCTGTATAAGAGCTAAAAAAATCGTTTCGTGTAGTATATCTTTGACCTACAGTTTGATTATAAGCTTTTTCTGCTACCAAAGTCAAAGCCCTACGAGGGTTCTTCAGTTTTATATAATTCTCCGGATGCGCAATAATATCATCATAGGTAATCTGTTCCAACAAAAAACCGCCACTAAACTTATCTACATACTGTTGTGATACATTAACAGTACCCCAATGTTTTGGATCCGGTCCAAAACTTCTCCACATGTATGAAGCTAATACTATATCCGATGTAATTGTTTGAAATTGGACTTCAAAGATTGATTCTGAATTATTTTCATGATCAATATCGAAATTCCATACGTACTTCTCAGCTAATTGATAGCCACCAATAGCCATTGATTTCTCAAACCAATCTTTAGCTTTATCATACTCTTTCAAATACATATAAACCTGTCCCAAATAACCAGCCGCAGCACCTTTAGTAACAGCACCAAGTTTTTCTGCATTCCATGAAGCCGGAAGCAAATTATAAGCGGTTTCAAAATCTTTAATAATTTCACCCCAACATTCTCCTAAAGTATTACGGGATTTCAATAATTGATCTTTAGAAACGACCAAAGTATCCACGATAGGTACACCTAATTCTTCCGGTTTATATTCAGGATGTGAAGGCAGCTTATCACCAAAAGAACGAGTCAGGTAAAAATATCCTAAACCACGTAGAAAATTACATTCTCCAATCATTTGATCTAATTGTTGATTTTCTGACTCTACCAAAGTGCCACTGTTACGCAACCGGTATATTTTTGAACAAGCATCATTGGATGAAGCAACTAACGAATATAAGTTCTTCCAATAAGTTGCCACCCAAATGGAACCATCAAAATAGCCAAAATTCACTAATGGTTTAAGAACTTCATCAGCAGCTCTATATTCCAACTCATTTGTTGCGAAATCTAAATAATAATAAATTCTTGCACGGAACAAATTCAATCCGTATAATCCAGAATAAGCTCCATTTACAGCAGACTGAGCATTATCTACAGACATAATAAAATCATCAGCAGGTATCCCGCTATAATTTTCGATATCTAAAAAGTCTTCACACGAAACAGAAAGACCCAAAAGAATAGCCAATGTTGTTATCTTAATATATGCTTTCATTTAAACTAAGATTTTAGTAAATTAAAAATCAATTTGAACACCACACAATACAGACTTGCTCTGAGGATAAATACCTGAATCAATACCGTAAGCCGTATTACTATTAGTTGCGAATTCCGGATCAAACCCCTCATATTTTGTAAATGTCAAAAGATTTTGTCCCGAAACATAGAATCGACATTTTGAGATAAAAGTTTTATCTAACCATTTCTTAGGCAAACTAACTCCCAATTGAATATTCTTCATTCTTAGATAAGAACCATCTTCAATATACCAAGATGAAGCCTTTCCTTCATTTTGATTAGGGTCAGCAGAACTCATTCTAAAATTTTTATTGGTGCTTCCAGATCCGGTCCAACGATTCAGTGCATAAGTTGTTGTATTATAATCAGCAAAGAATGTATGTGTCTTAGTCCTGAAATCATTAAAAATCTCATTCCCCTGCACTCCTTGAAAAAACACACTAAAATCTAAAAACTTATAATTACAACTTAGATTAATACCATAAGTGAAGTCCGGCCAAGGATCCCCCACATTCGTTATATCTTTCGAATCTATATGTCCATCGCCATTAGTATCTCTAAAAATTAAATCACCGGGACCAGTGCCTGTTTCCTGGTAAGCATTCCAACCTAATTCTTTAGCTTTCTGATTATAAGCATCAACTTCTTCTTGTGTTTGGAATACACCTATGACATCATACGCAAAGAATGTCCCCATCGGCAATCCTTTTTGTGTATAGGAAACATTTGCTCCACCACGTAAAACGTTCCCCGAGATCAAAATATCATTTGTCTCATTCGTCCCTAAAACTTCATTTTTAAAGAATCCCAAGTTTCCATTAATTAAATAATTGAAATCCTTTCCTATGTTATTACGATAAGTAATTTCGAAATCACATCCTATATTTCTAATTTTACCAACATTCATTGTATAAGGAGGAGTCTGGGTTATGTTCTCGCCTTTTCCCATACCAACCATACTCGGTAAAGTACTTTTAAATAATGCATCCGTAGTATTCTTAACATACCAATCAAATGAGAATGTCAATGCATTCCTTAACAAAGCAACGTCTAAACCAATATTTGTCGTTGAGATTTCCTCCCACTTAATGTTTTCATTCGCCAAATAGTCTAGTCTTATACCTGTTACTGAATTCTGACCGGAACCAAGCGTATAATTAGCATAAGGAGTGATATAATTCGAAGTATATAAGAATTGAGGAATTCCAGAATTACCCAATACACCCCAAGATGCACGTACTTTCAAACCGGACAGCCAATCCCAATGTCTTTCAGTAATAAATTTCTCATCACTAATTCTCCATGCAGCAGAAAATGAAGGAAATGTCCCCCAACGATTTTTAGGTCCGAAACGATCGTATCCATCCCGTCTGACCAATGCCATAAACAAGTATTTATCTTTATAACTATAATTTACACGTCCAAAATAAGATAAAGATGCATTGTTACTATAGCCGTCTTGAATCGTTCTATTTTCCGGATCAGCCAAAGATATTTGATAGATATCTCCTAACATATTGGCAGCATACGCATTCAATTTAGTTCCATAAGATTTCTGACCTTCAGCACCCAACATTATGGCAAGTGAATGTTTTTCATTAAATACTTTATTATAATTTGCTACTATTTGTCCTGTGAATCCATAACCACGATCCAAATTTTGTGAAACAGAAGCAGTCATCTGCTTTTTCTGAGCATGATACTGATATTTTTCACGCTCAACATGAGCACTTCCCATACCAACACCACCTGCAAAAGTCGCAGTAATAGAAAAATCTTTTATTGGTTGGATCTTAACAAATACATTCCCATTTAAATTGAACTTATCATTTTTAATATGCGTAGATAATTCATCTGCCAATAAATTACTCCCATCATAACCCTCCAACATTTCTTTGATTGTAGTCGGACTACCTGTAATCGGATCAATTATAGTAGAACCATCGGCGTTTGTTTTTGGAAAATATCCGTAACCTCCCGGTTGATTTGTTGCATCATAAGGCATCATAAAAGGAAGAGTACGCATATAATTATTCAAATAATCAGCATTTGAATTTGGATTATCTTCTGTATATGTCAATTGTAATGATTCTCCAAAAGATAACCATTTAGTAACCTTTACATCTGAATTCAAACGGAAAGAGTAACGTTTAAAATCAGTATCTACATAAGTCCCTTTTTCATTATAATAATTAAATGATGCATAATAATTATAGTCGTCCGTACCTTTAGTAAAAGACAAATCATAATTTTGAGTCAATCCTTGAGAAAAGATTTGATCCTTCCAGTTATAATCAGTATTAGTAGGTCCATAATCCAGTCCATATGCATATGCATTCTTAGTTGTTGATTCGCCATTGATAACAAGCGGATAGAGCGGATAATTGTGCATATCCGCATCTGTCATCTTACCATGACCGTTCCAATCTTCAATTTTTAAACGTTTTAATTGTTGTGAATTAAGCATATCCGGAAGGTTTGTAGGATTATTAAATCCAACATAAGCATTAAAACTTATTTTGCCTTCTCCCTTCTTTCCTCTTTTTGTCGTTACTATAACTACACCATTCGCCGCAGCGGCACCATAAATTGCAGCAGCAGAAGCATCTCGCAATATCTCAACGGATTCGGCATCATTCATATTAAATTCAGTACCCGGACTTTGAGCTACACCATCAATAATCCATAAAGGTCCACTGCCATTAAATGAACCAACACCACGAATTTTGATATCCGCAGTTTCACCTGGCTTACCACTTTTCTTCGAAATGAACACCCCAGAAACCTTCCCCTGCAATGCAACTTCAATACCTGCAGCAGGAGTATTACTAAGTTCCGAAGCTTTTACAGAAGATACAGCACCTGTCAGATCACTCTTCTTCACTGTACCATAACCAATAACCACCACTTCGTCTAACGTCTCTGCATCTTCAGTCAATATCACTTTCAGATAGTTATAATTATCAACAACTATATTCTTTGTTTTATAACCAATATAACTAAATGATAGATTTGACTTTAAAGGAACATTGATTGAGAAATTCCCATCAATATCGGTAACTGTCCCCGTAGCCATTGTTGAGTTACCATCTTTTAATACAATACTTACCCCAATAAGAGGTTCACCTTGACTAGAGGTCACAATACCCTTTAAAACAGAAGATTGGGCATTTACAAAATCCATACCATATATTACTACGGTAAGGAAAAGAATTAATTTCCTGAAATAGTTTTCCATATTATTAAATTAACATTCATTATCACTAATCTAGCAGAATTAAAAGAATATCAATAATTTTATACTGTTAACGAATACGTGCAAAGATAAAGCGGCAAACTCCATCCGCAGGCATCAAAACAAAGACAAAACAAAGACAAAAATGGAATAAAACTGGGATAAAAGCATGTAGAACACCTTATAGCTAATATTTTATTAATTAAGCAACATCTAAATCTTTTTTATTCTTCAACCAACAAAAATATTTATTCTTTAATACACCCGGCAAATATATATTTTACAATATAATTTAAAGATAGAAAAAAGGTTAAATCTAAAGTAAACTATAAAAAAGATATGCTTACTAGAAAAAAAGATTATGATTATTTGCCTTCTCAAATAAATCCGGTATATTTGTGAACATGTATTAAAGACATTCATATTAAAAAGATTTTTTAATGTACGGATTTGAATCTTTTTTAAATATATAATTAAGAAATGACGACTTCTAAAAAAGATTATACAAAAAACATTATTGAAGAATATAATATCCGTTTGCAATCATGGGGAAACTCTGATTCATGGGGACTAACGGAATTTAAGATGCTTGAAGATTTAATCTATGAGGCATCAAATATGCGAATCAATGCTAACACATTAAAACGTTTCTTTCAACAAAAGACTTCCAATCCACAAGTTGCAACCTATAATGCCTTATGTATATTTCTCGGCTATGCAAGTTATGCAGAATTTATTATCAAAAAGACACAGGCACCCACTAATGACAATTCAAGCATTGCAAAAAAAGAAGAGCATGAAGATAATACAACTTTAATTAATGAGAACACAGATGATAAAAAAGAAGAAACGACTCCAAAGGTATCTCCATTAAAACATTTTCCAGCCAAGAAATATTCTAAAATCAGTGTCATTTTAGTAATTCTAGGAGTTATTCTTTTCTTCACTTACAGTTATTGGAACACTTTTAAGCAGAAGTATGAAGATAAATTATTGTCTTCAATTATTTTTAAATCTGTAACGACCAAAGGCGCATCACCGTTTACAACCAAAATAGAATACAACATTCCCAAACAATTGATAGACAGTATGTATATAATGTGTATTGAAGCCAATGGTGACCGTTCCAAACGTAAATTATCAAAAGATAAACAGGAAATATATGCTTCTTTCATTTACCCCGGCAAAGGGCTATGCCAATTAATTTATAAAGGAAAAGTAATAAATTGCGTTGAAGTAGAGTCACGTACACCAGGTTGGTCTGTTTACTTGAAAGAAGAAAGAAGTGACTACTATCTCTCCCTACCTTTTAATTGCACAAATACAGATAATAATTATCTTACCCTGCCTTTAAAAGAAATACCTAAAGATGCTATTACAGATAAACTCTTCGTCAGCTATACTTATTATCAAGATAGTATTATAGATGGGGATAACTTCATTTTCGAAGCACGGGTTCGTAATTCTACAACAGAAGATAACGGAGTTCCTTGCAACGACATCATGATGTATATATTTTCCGATACCGGCCTACACGGATTTGCTCTAAACGAAAATTGTTACTCGTACCTCAAATTCATTAGCAGTGAAAATACAATTATGGGAGATCAACATGATCTTAGCCGTCTTAACTTCAACCCAGAGCAATGGCATGTTATGAAAATTGAAGTAAAAGATAAAAACACAAATTTCTATTTGGATGATAAGGTCGTAAATCAAATGAATTATAATCAGAGTCTAGGGTCAGCAAATGAATTAACATTACGTTTCAAAGGATGCGGAGCAGTAGATTATGTAAAGGTAAGAAATGATAAGAATGAACTTGTTTACGAGAAATATTTTAGAAAATCTGAATAATAAATCACTGAGTACTTAAAGACTTGCTGTCCTTACGTACTCAGACTTCCATAACTTATTTCCACACAACAACACCCCCTGGAGGAACTAGTTTTGTACCTAAAACAATTATATCCCTATCTTTAATGGGTGCATTCACTGCTTCCGATGTATAATTGACTGCAACCCAATAGCCATCCCTATATTCAACAAAGAAGTAATCCGGTAAATCTAAAATAATTGCATTATTCTCTTGATAAATCTTTCGAAGTATTCGTTTCTCCAAATCTTTATTCTTAGAGATTACTCCTATATAATATACAGCCCCCTTTCCCAAGCCTTTTTTGATAATACAAGGTTTACCTTTATAAAATTGATCTGAATAAATACCCCAAATTTTAGTTCCCGGAAAGGGAGAAAGTTGATCTCCCCAAACATTCCAAGTATAATCTCCACCATCAAAAAAAACATTCGCTTCTTCGTCCGGAGATAATTGATCAAAACAATCAACTTTAGCTCCAATTAATTCCCATATAGGTTGCTGCAAAAGAGCCTCCCAAAGATGTGAATTATTATCTTTCATACCGCTACGAGTAGTTAATATCAAATGCCCACCATCTTCTACATACTTTTTCCATTTCAAAATCAACTTATTATCTACCATCTCATAGGCGGGAGCAATCATAAATGGATATTTTATCACATCAAAGTTATCAGATTCCTGAATGAAAGTAACAGGGACACCCATCGTTTTCAATTTCTGATAGTATGTGTAATAATGTTCCCAAGTATCCCATTGCTGTGTCAATTTAACGGTTTCTAAAGACATTAAATTATCTTGTTTCCATAAAAAAGCTGTAGAACGCGACTGTAACTCTATTGGAATTTCGCTCTTCCTCTCCGCTTCGAGAGATAATTTCTTAATCTCCTTAATTGCCGTAACAAATTCTTCTCCTCCGGGAGAAAGAGTTACGCCATCCGGTTCCATTATTCCCTTATGAAATTGCTCTGCGCCGAATAATGGTTGACGAAAGCGATAGGTACATACAAACTTATCCCCTAATCCAAAACTATGCCATATCCACATCCTCACAGCACCGGGCAATGGTTGCGAGTTCCAAGCTCCCCAATCAATTTGTCCCGGCTGCAATTCCATAATACCTGTATATCCTTTTATCGAGCGAGCTAATTCACTTGAAAAAGATAGTTCCATACCACTTCCTAAACGATTTGCCAAATTTCCTTTTGGATAATCTAAACTTGTACTTAACAAATACATTGTATGTGAAGCAAAATCCAAATCTTGACGACTTCTAAACAAATCGACAGAAGGTAAAAACTTATAGTACGCAAAGTTAGTTGTGATCCACTGTTTGGATGATATTTTATTTCTCAACACTTCAGACTGAAAACGAAGTGCAGCAGCAATCGCATCAGCCGAATATCTCTTAAAGTCAATCTTTGCGTGTGGATTGTTGTTATGTTCTTTAGGATTTGGTAAGTCTATCTGTTCAAAATCATTAAACTCATAGCTCCAAAAAGCTGCTCCCCATGCTTTATTCAAATTCTCAATAGTAGTATATTTATTTTTCAACCATCTTTGAAATTGTCCTTTTACAAACGGAGAATAGTCATAAAGACCCTCATAATGCGGTTCATTATCAAGTTGCCATCCACAAATAACAGAAGAACTCCCATAGTGTTCCGCCATTTTCTCTATGATACGTTTTACATAATACTGATAAATAGGATTCATACCATTTACATTTAAACGCATACCATGTTTCACTTGAAATCCATCTTCCGTAACTATCAAGATTTCCGGATGCTTTTCTGTCAGCCATGCCGGAGGTGTTGGTGAAGGCGTACACATGATTACCTTTAAACCATACTTATCGGCTAATGCAACACATCTATCCAACCATGTGAAATCAAATTGTCCCTCTTTCGGTTCTAAACGAGACCAAGCAAATTCGGCAAAATGAGTAAAGCCAAACCCCAATTCTGCTATTCTCTTTATATCCCGTTCCCATTGTTTCTCAGACCAATGTTCAGGATAATAGTATGCACCTACCGGCATAAGAGAATTCTCCTGTGAATGAATCAAATCTTGCGAAAATATATCCAGGCAAATGAAGCCTATAATCAAAAATGAGAGAATCTTTCTTTCCATAATTACTATTTCAAATTATAATGATGACTAACAGTTATCTTACGATTAGAATCCTTTTCTATTAATATAATCCTTCCTTGTTCCATTTTTATTCGGGATATTCCAATAAAATCATGAGGAATATGAACTTGAAAACAAATAAAAGTCTTCTCAAAATGTTCCAATGCATCTAAATAAATGAAAGAGTTGACTCCATGAAACCTTGTATCATAAGCCAACAAATCCTGGTAAGAAAGACCTATTCCTGTTGTCCCAAACTCCAGTCCTTTAGCCCACAGTTTACCGTTCTTCATTTCATGCCAAAGATTAAGCCAAGGATATTCTTTTGTCTGCCAAATATAACCTATAAGTAAACCATTCTGTGGATTTGCAGCCGTAACCCAACCGATACTATCATTAAATAGGTGTGTCGACACATAACTCTGCCGTGTATCTGTTCTTGTTAAATCAATCCTGCTGCCTAATGTATCAATTATGGCCGTAGGCCATTTATATTCATATTTATGAGGATCAGGATACGATAGGTGTTGCATAAAACCTTGAGATGCATTACTATCAATGATAGTAGATACTGCCAAGAAAGGAGAACCAAGAGTAGCATGTTGGACAATATTAAATAACCTACCTACCGTAAACGTACTTTCAACGTTATCCGTCACTTTAAAAACAGCATTTTCTTTATCAAATTGAACTTTCCGCTCTACCTTTATTCCATCCAAAGATGCATTGGAACGGATAATCAATACTGAATCTCCTTCCGATAAAATTAATTTCCATAACTTATTCCCAGCTTCACCATTATGAGGAATGTGTGCCTTCATTTCTCCATTTGTAGGTGCTCCCCATCTACCCAAACACATAAAATGTCCTTGGAAACGTGCACCTTGCCTATTATTCTCCGGCATTTCATTAGCCGGAAGATACCAAGAGTAGGGATTATCCGATTGCTTGGACAATCGAAAATCAATAAAAGCACCTCCAAGCAAATCCATAGACAAATATTTCCCTTCCGGATTTCCTAAAGTCAGGATATGATCTTTTGCTAAAAGTGAATAAGCATATAACAAAAATCCTATCAATAAAACTATTTTCCGATATAAAATCATAATATTATTCTTTGTTTGTCATAACCAAAGGTACATATAAAATATAGTATTTAAAAGAGTGAAATGCCGAATATACACCAACACCATCAACTAGTTACAACTGGTTTACAGACAGTTACATACATAATTAAGTCTTTTAATCCAACTTTGTCTGCACTTTGTCTCAACTTTATATCTATTTTCTTCCTACTGTTTGGCTTTATAACATCTATTTTTGCTTTCAGAATATTGCAACCGCAAATTGACAATACGAAGTAACATATAACTATAACTTTAAAATTTCTACATTATGAAAAACTTATCTTCACTTTTAAAACATTACATAGGAGTATTTATACTCTTATTTTGTGGAGGCTACATAACGGCCCAGCAAGTCACAGTAACTATTACAGAGAGAGACTCTGAATTTCAAAGTATTAAAAAAGCATTGCTGCAAACATATAATGATGAAGAGATAGCAAATATTACTGATTTAAAAATCAAATGCGAGAATTCTATCTATCTTGGGCCTGATGATTTTAGTTTTTTAAACACAATGAGTAGTCTCACATATTTAGATTTATCAGAGGCACTAGTAGAATCAGCAAACAATAGAAAAAATAATACTTTCCCAGAAGGATTAGCCAATAATACCACGATTTCCCAATTAATCTTACCTAATTTATTAGAATCTATTGATAGAAATGCTCTTTTAAATAGCTCAATTTCCGGAATACTAATTATACCGGAAGGCGTAAGATCAATTGGCAGATATGCTTTTCAAAACACAAAAAATCTAGAAGTTATAATTCTGCCTACAACTCTAGATACCTACATAGATAAAGTTAATAACATTGAGATCAGCACATTCAATGGTTGTACAAATCTAAAACAAATCATTTTTAAGGGAAATATTCCAAGCCAAATAGGAAAAGATGCTTTTACTCCTAATACAGATATAAAGATTGGAGTCCCAACCGACTATCTTGAAGCCTATAAAGCCAGTGAAATATTCTCTCCTTATTTTACTCCGGAACAGTTTGTTGCATACCAAAATATTACACTCGTAAATGGTGCCAGCAGTCAACAAGGAAATGTCGCTATCCCGGGATCTAGTGTAACTGTAAAAGCGGAAACAATCCTCAATAAAACTTTCAAAGAATGGAAATCTGTACCTGAAGTAACCTTTACAGACATCAATAGCCCTACAACAGTATTTACTATGCCTCAAAAAGATATTGTTATAACAGCTATCTACAACGAAGATACTCCAAAGGCTATTAACATAGAGGGAGGTGAAGCATCTATAAATGGGACAAAGGTTACAGAAGCAATGGTCGGTTCAATAATAACGATTACAGCAAATAATGGTGATTTTCTAAATTGGGAATCAGAGGATGTCACGTTTACTACTAATAATAGCACAACAACATTTGTTATGCCTAATAACGAAGTAAACATAAAGGCTAATTTCTACGTTGAGATAGGCGAAGTCATAACTTTAACAACAGAGAAACAGAACATTTCAGACTGGTTTGATTCTGAAACATTACAAAGTATAACAAGACTCACAATTATATCTGATGGAGCTCCATTAAATGACAGTGATTTTGCCGTAATAAATCAAATGTCCAAACTTGAAGAACTAAATATTGAGAAACTTTCCAATACTACCATTCCGGCTAATGCCTTTAATGGAAACAAAACAATTAAAACGATTAAGTTACCTGCACAATTAGTAAATATTGGCGGAGGTGCTTTTTCTAATTGTTCTTTAGAAGGTATTATTGAACTTCCAGCCTCATTAAACAATGGTAATGTAGCTAATAGCCGTTTTGCTAACACTCAGGGTATCATCGGTTTTACATCAAAGAATACAAGCAACCAAAACGGGATAAAAATAATAGATGGAGTCGTTTTCAATTATTGGGGAACTGAATTACAGCTATATCCTTGCGGAAAAATGAATGAAGAATATACAATTCCAAATCCGGAAAAATCAACTGACAATCTGAAAATAATGAATAGTGCATTTGCGGATAACCAATATTTAAAGAGATTAACCCTATCTTCTCAAACAACAGCACTACAAACTGCTGGTCGTTATAACTTAATTGCACCGGGTTCCAACAATCTTGAGGCAATTTATGTAGAAGACGGAAATCCCACATGGGGTTCTGTTGATGGAATATTATACGAAAAAGAGACAAAAACATTTGTATTATGTCCCCCTAAATTTGGAAAAGAAAAGTTGATCATTGATGGCAATTTAATAAATACTGTAGCTCTTAGCCTTGCGCAGGCAACCACACTTAAAAGCGTAATCTTCACAGAAGGAGTAATAGAAATCGGTAGTTCTGTTTTTAAAGGTTTAACATCATTGGAATCTGTAGAATTTCCAGCCTCATTAAAAACATTGAAGGGCAATTCTTTTGAAAACACATCTATAACCACAGCCATCTTTAAAGGAAATAATCTTAGTACAATTGGAGGATTATGTTTCAAAAATGCAAAATTAGAAATAGTAGATCTTCCGGCATCAATCGAAGATATACAGAATGAAGGCTTCACAGGCAACAGCAATTTGGATATTCTCATTTGTCGTGCAGAAAACGTACCGACAATCGGAAAAGTAACTTTTAATGGTGTAGGTTGGAGAGATAATAAAGTCAATACTCAAATTTATGTTCCGGCAAACTCTTTAAATGCATATAAAACATCAAATTGGGTAAACGGAATCGCAGAAGGATATAAAGCATTTCCCGCTGAAAATTTCATTGCATTCTATAATATTACAGCAACAGCTGCTTCTGTTCAATCGTCCATCGCTTCTGATATATCTTTCACAAATGATGTAGTAACTATTGAAGCTCAAATTCCGGCCGGAATGAAATTCGACAAATGGACAACCACAACCGAATGGGTTACTTTCACCGATGCAACCAATCCTACCACAACATTTATTATGCCGGCAAGTGATGTAGAAATTACAGCGACATATAAAGAACTTGGTACGCTAGAAAATATTGGAGACAAGATTGACGCTATATTCTCTGGAAAATGGGATGAATCTGTTTTCAATGAATTTGTTCAGGCCAATGCTGCCGAGCTTACTACAATTGATTTGACAGATGTTGCCGAACTCACACAAGTTCCGGTTATCGCCAACTTAAACCCAAATTGTCTGATTTATGTGAATGCGGGTGTCACAGGCAACGAAGGACAAAACATTATCATCAAAGATGGAACTACTTACACAAGTGACAACATCATACTCTCTGAAACAAGTAATGATATTAGAAATAACAGCTTCAACAATACGCATGAGTTTACAGGAAATATTTCTTATTCACGCGATTTCAGTAATACAGCTGTTGGGAAGTTTGCCTCTATTTGCTTGCCGTTTACTCCGATAAATCACAATGAACTCGACGGGCTGGAATTTGAGGCTTTTGATAAAGTAACCGTCGAAGGAGATAAAGCCAGTCTTAATTTCATAACGATCAACACCAATGAACTGGAAGCAAATGTCCCATATATCGTAAAACTTACACAGGAAACGGGAACTATTACTTTTAAAGGTTCCTCTGTTCCTGAAACAACAATTGCTAATTCCCCTACCTCTGAAGGTTATACTTTGAACGGGAATTTCAGATACACAGACAATGTTACTGCCTACTATTTATTACAATCCGACGGGTCCGAATTTGCAAAAGGTGCCGAAAACTCATATATCACAGCTTTCCGCGCCTACTTATCAACAGAAGACAATACAATTCGCAAATTAACGGTAACACATAATGATAATGGCAGTACAACAGAATTAAATGGGCAAGCAACAGATAAATTAAAGATCTACGCTGTAAATGACGTAATTTATATCCAGGCAGATAATGCACAATCAATCAATGTATATTCAATAGACGGACGCATTATCAAGGTCGCAGAATTAGCTATCGGAGAAAATATGATTACAGGAATTGCCAAAGGCATTTATCTGATTAATAATCAAAAAGTTGTTATCAAGTAATCACTTTAAAATAAATAATAAGCCATGAAAAATAAATATATGAAACCGGAAATAGAGATTATCAATATTTCAGTAGAAAATTCGATAATGGCATCAAGTCCTAACTCTATAGACATTAATGATGGAAAGCACAGTGGTGGACCGGCTAACTCGAAAGGCAAAAAAGATACATTTTGGGATTAAGTTTGTATAAGGTAGATTGTTTTCAGGATTTGAGAAGCTCGAAATTATAATGATTTCGGACTTTTCATTTTTCATAAGTCATCCAAAACCAGGACGATACACGCTTAAAGGGGCGTTGCCGATCGCCTAAGGGAGCGTTAGCAATCGCTCAAGGGGGCGTCGGCTAACGCTCCCTTAGGCGATTGCTCCATTTTTATACAGGTATTAAAACCATCCTATCGTTTATGAATAAAGGACCGTACGATTGAAGTCAAACGTACGGTCCTTTGTTTGCAAACTCCTATTGTTTGTAATCTCCTTAAAAGTATCCCTATTGCATGATCCAATCCGGGTTATGCGGACGAGTCTTTGCCGGGTTATAATTTATCGATTCTTGAGTAGGAATCTTTAGAATATAAGTTTTTCCACTTTTATTTTGCAAAGAAGTATCTCTCAACCAGGGATTGGCATCCTTTAGTTGGGCGTAATTTATTCCTTGCTCTTTTGCGAATGTTGTGAGGTCGGCAATCGGGGTGGTAACGGTCTTTTCTGTATAAATCATTGCGGGATAAAGATTCTCCCGACGAAGACGGAAACCGTAGCGTGCCGGATGAGAGAAGACAAGTTTTGCAGCCATGATGCGGAATATATAGCGGGACGTTTCTTCATTGAGCCAAAGGTCTAGTGCGGTATCGGCTTGTTGCTGTTCCAATGAAGAGGAGATGCGGCGTTGTCCTGCATTATAGGATGCAGCTACACTCATCCAGTCTCCGTATTTGGCGTAAGCCTGTTTTAAATATCGGCAGGCGGCTCTGGTAGCTTTCTCTATATGGTAGCGTTCGTCCACGTTGGCATTTACCTCCAACCCAAACTCTTTTCCGGTAGTGTCCATAAATTGCCACAGTCCGGCAGCACTGCGTGGAGAACGTGCCCGTGTATCTAGATTACTTTCGATGGTCATCAGGTATTTAAAATCATCGGGCACACCGTTTTCTCTTAGTATCGGCTCTACTATCGGGAAGTAACGATTGGCACGTTTTATCATCAGCAGGGTAGTAGAATGCATATAGGTGAAAGCAGTCAACTCCCTGTCGAGCCGTTCTCGGAGGTCATAACGTCTGACATCTATCTCTTTTCCGGCAAAGTTTATTTTGGTCGGGACTTCCGGTGAGAAGATATTATATGGAGTATTTGTCTGTTGCTGCGAAGTCGTTGTAGTTCCGCTTATCAGAAAAGGTATGGATACGGCAATAGCAATGACAACAACGGTGGTAAGTATATTATAACGGGATATTTTCATGGTTGCTTTTTAAAATTCAGGAGCAAAGATAATATATCTATCTTCAAAATCCTTTTTTGAGGGATTTATTTGCTTACCTTTGCTTTTAGAAACAAAAGAGTATATGAAGCTATATAATAAGATGGAAGCGATAGAAAAGATGAATGTCCTTTCTGCCAAAGGCAAAGCATTTATCTTTATTATTGACTACTTGCAGGAACATATTTATATAGAAGAACCGGTGGATATCTCTTCTTCGGAACTGCTTTACAATCTGAATGGATTTACGAATGAGGAGCCGGGATACGTTCGGCAAACTTGCCGGAAACAAGTGGAATGGCATGCTCGGCCGATGACTTTTCAGGAATATGAGCGTTCTTTCAGCCATGTACAAAAGAATATTTTGGCAGGGAATAGTTTCCTTGTCAATCTTACTTGCATGACTCCTGTTTGTACAAACCTGACTTTGGAAGATATTTACCGTTATTCCCGTGCTTTATATAAGGTATGGTTAAAAGACCGCTTCGTAGTCTTTTCTCCCGAGATATTCGTTCGCATACAAAATGGGCATATCAGTTCTTTTCCGATGAAAGGAACTATGGATGCTACTTTGCCCGATGCCGACCGCTTATTGATGGAAGATAAGAAAGAAGCGGCAGAGCATGCAACGATTGTAGACTTGATACGCAATGATTTAAGTATTGTTGCTGATCATGTCAGGGTTTCCCGTTATCGCTATATTGATACGTTGCAAACCAATCGCGGACCGATTTTACAAACCAGCTCGGAGATAACAGGGAAGTTGCCGGAGGATTATCTTCAACGTTTGGGAGATATTGTTTTCAGTATGCTTCCGGCAGGCTCTATTACCGGTGCACCGAAAAAGAAGACAGTAGAGATAATCTCGGAGGCAGAAACCTATAAACGCGGCTTTTATACGGGAGTGACGGGATGTTTCGACGGGAAAAATCTGGATAGCGCAGTTATGATTCGTTTTGTGGAACAGCGAAACGGTCGGCTTTATTTTAAAAGTGGCGGTGGCATTACCCATCAAAGTGATGTACACAGTGAGTATGAAGAAATGAAACAGAAAGTGTATGTGCCGATTTATTGAAACCATTCAAATCAGGAAAGGGATTGTACAGAACATTCATTATCATAATCAGCGAATGAACAATGCCCGGAAAGAGATATTCGGTTTGACAGAACCGCTTGATTTACTGGATTATATAGATGTATCGCAGATAGGTGATTGTGTAAAGTGCCGTGTCATATATGGTGAAGAAATACAAGAAGTTACCTATGCGGCTTATACTATGCGCCCGGTTCATTCTCTTAGACTGGTTTACTCGGATTTGATTGAATACCAACATAAAAGTCTTGACAGGGAGGCTTTGAATGAACTTTTTTCCTTACGTGATACGCAAGATGATATACTTATTGTAAAAAACAACTTCTTGACCGATACTTCCATCGGTAATATAGCCTTAGAGAAAGCTGGAATTTGGTATACGCCTGCATCTCCTTTGTTAAAAGGAACCAAACGTGCCGCTTTATTGGACAAAGGCGTTTTACAGGAAAAAGAGATTACTGTTGATGAAATTTACTTATATTCCCATATGATGATCTTCAATGCAATGATTGATTTCGGCAGCCTGCCTCTAGAGATAAATGTCGACACTATTCGTTAATATTTATTTATAAATAAACCTTTTGTGCGCGGTTTCCTTTATATTTGTTAGACATAACAAAAAAGAAAACCATGCAATACAAATTATTGGTACTTGATGTAGACGGTACTTTGTTAAATAATGAGAGAGAAGTAAGCAAACGCACACATTCGGCATTGATGAAAGTGCAGCAAATGGGAGTACGTATTGTGCTGGCTTCCGGACGACCGACTTATGGTGTGCTTCCTTTGGCTGAAAAATTGGAATTGAATCGTTACGGCGGTTATATTCTTTCTTATAACGGCGGACAGATATTTGATGCTAAAAGCGGTGAACTGCTTTTTGAAAAGAGAATCAATCCGGAGATGCTCCCTTATCTGGAGAAGAAAGCTCAAAAGAATGGATTTGCCCTTTTTACTTATCATGAGAATTTTATTCTTACGAATCAGCCTGAAAACAAGTATGTGCAACAAGAAGCGGCTTTAAACAATATGGAGGTACGCGCTACTGATATGTTTGCGATAGAAGTAGATTTCTCTCCTTGCAAATGTATGTTGGCAAGTGAGGATGAGATAGCCTTGGTAGGATTGGAAGAACATTGGAAAAAACGTTTGGCAGGAGTCTTGGATGTATTCAGATCGGAGCCTTATTTCTTGGAGGTAGTACCGCGATTTATTGATAAGGCAAATACTTTGGGAGTATTGCTTACGAAATTAGATATTCAGCCGGAAGAAGTGATTGCTATCGGTGATGGTGTTTGCGATGTCAATATGATACAGCTTGCCGGATTAGGTATTGCTATGGGGAATGCACAAGACTCGGTACGTCGTTGTGCAGATGTGGTAACAGCCTCCAATGAAGAAGACGGTGTGGCGGTAGCGGTGGAAAAAGCAATCATATCCGAGATTCGAGCATCCGAAGTTCCTTTGGATAAACTGAACGAACAGGCACGTCATGCACTGATGGGAAACTTGGGAATACAATATACGTATGCTTCGGGAGACAGGGTGGAAGCCACTATGCCTGTGGACGAGCGTACCCGTCAACCATTCGGTATCTTGCATGGTGGAGCTACACTTGCCTTGGCGGAAACGGTGGCCGGACTCGGTTCGATGATTCTCTGCAATCCGGATGAATTTGTCGTAGGTATGCAGGTAAGTGGCAACCATATGTCGTCTGCACACGAAGGAGACACGGTTCGTGCGGTTGCTACGGCTATCCATAAGGGACGTTCTTCCCATGTATGGAATGTAGATGTCTTTACTTCTACCGATAAACTGGTTTCATCTATCCGTGTGGTTAATAGTGTAATGAAGAAACGGTAATAATTTTATTATATCAGGCGAACCGTATAACGTTAAAAAAGTCTATCTTTGCGCCCTGAATGTAAAAAACATACAGGATGAAGAAATATATCTTACTTTCAGTGGGCGTATTGATGGTCTTAGGCTGTTTTGCTCAAAATAAAAACTTTACTTATAAGTTTTACGGACAGATACGTACAGACCTTTATTATAACTCCCGTGCCAGTGAGGAAACGGTAGATGGTTTGTTTTATATGTATCCGAAAGATATAAAGGAGGATGCGGATGGAAAAGACCTGAATGCTACGGCAAACGGTAGTTTTTATACGCTTTATACCCGTGCCGGATTGGATGTTACAGGCCCGATGTTGGGAAAGGCAAAGACTTCTGCCAAGATAGAAGTGGATTTCCGCGGTTCGGGAACGAGTTACTCCATGATACGTCTTCGTCATGCCTATTTGAGTTTGGACTGGAAGAAGTCCGGACTTTTGCTGGGACAGGCTTGGCATCCGTTGTATGGTGATGTAGCTCCTCAAATTCTGAATCTGGCAACCGGTGCACCTTTCCAGCCTTTTAGCCGTGCACCGCAAATACGTTATCAATATAAAGTTTCTGATGTCCGGTTGACAGCGGCGGCTATCTGGCAATCGCAATATCTTTCTGCCGGACCTGTGGGAAAGAGTCAGAACTACATAAAGAATAGTTGTGTCCCGGAATTTTATGTAGGTGCGGATTATAAAAAGAATGGTTGGCTGATAGGTGTCGGAGTCGAACTATTGTCCTTAAAGCCCCGTACGGAATCAGTTATGAAGGATGCAAACGGTAATGATAATACTTATAAAGTGGATGAACGTATTACGACACTGTCTTATGAGGTACATTTGAAATATACCGATAAAGATTGGTTTGTAGCGGCAAAGAGTCTTTTAGGTTCTAATCTGACGCATACTTCCATGTTGGGTGGTTATGGAATAAAAGGAGTGGATCAACGTACGGGTGAACAGGAGTATACTCCGATTCGTAACTCCAGTACTTGGGTGAATGTCGTTTATGGACAAAAATGGAAACCGGGAGTATTTCTTGGTTATATTAAAAATCTGGGAACAAAAGATGCTTTAGTGTCTAAATCATTGTATGGCACAGGTACGGATGTGGATCAAGTGGTGACAGGTGGAGCCGAACTGACTTATAATCTCCCGCACTGGAAGTTTGGTTTGGAATATACGTTATGTTCTGCATGGTACGGAGATTTGAATGTTTCTAATGGTAAGATTACGGACACTCATTCCGTACGTAATAATCGTATTGTAGCTACTGCCATATTTATGTTTTAGCGGAGACGGGCAATTCATGCCGGATGGTCGTTTTAGTCTCTAAAACTCAACCGTCCAGCTTGTTTTTCCTTTACCTGACCATAATGGCCCTTTTTCTATCAGTCGGATTGCTTCGGCATCTGCTGCTTCGCAAAGACTTTGTTTTATGGTAATATTTTGAGGCTTCCCATCTTTCCCTATATTGAAAGTTACAATGACTTTCCCTTTTATGCCTTTACATTTGTCGTCGGTAGGGAGTTGCAAGTTTTCTTTGACGTATTTTTTATAAGCCTTGATTCCGATTATGGGTTTAGGCTTACTTAGTGTGTCAGCGGTATTGACAGCTCCGGTAAATAATCTTTTGTTGATTTTGGAATATCCGGTTACTACCACTTCCGACAATTCCTGACGGTCAGGATTCATGGCAATCATCATTTCTTGCGCCGTATCGATAGGAGTTTCTACCGTTTCGAGTCCTATATAACTGATCTTTAACTTATCATTCTTTGATTGTGCTATTAATTCAAAGTTGCCATTGCTATCCGTGACAGTACCTTCTTGTGGATTATTATTCAACGTAACGTTTGCACCTATTACCGGTTCTCCATTCTCTCCCACGACTTTACCTCTGATTCTTGGCATTCCTGCCTGTGAGGCTACAGCTGCCATTGCTTCTTTCCGAACTTTTTGGGTGGATGCTGACGGCATTGCATCTATGTCTGCCTGTATTTCCATTGCCTCTGCATCTGCTTGTGATATGGTTTCTATTTCATTTGTTGCAGTTTCCGGTAAAGTGGTTGGAGCGGAGGATTCTTCTTGAAGAAGCCTTGGTGACTTTTTTGGGGGGAGTACCGGAATACTTTTTACCGTATCTTTATTTTGGGCAATAGCTTCGTTTCTTTTTGTAATAGGTTCCGGCTGTATTACAGGAACATTGACAGGCACATTGGTGGTATCTTTCTTTTCTGTATATATCTGCTCCGTAAAGCGATTACTTTCATATATAAAATAAAAACTGATACCGATACCTATCAATAGGCTGGCGGCAATGCTGCTTATGACGGCATACGTACGTCTTTTACCGGATTTATGGGAAATCATTTTTCTTAGGTCGTCGATATGTACTTCGTGATTTCCTTCTACTGTATCATAGCCATCTATCGCATCTGCCAGAAACGGGTCTTGCATCGATTCTCTTTCCAATCGGTGCGCCTCTTTTCCTTTACGTTTTCCCCTTATGTAGTCTATTAATTTCATAAGATATGTTTTTTGATACAGATTTTCAAATTACGTTTACCGTTTTGAATGTAACTTTTCACGTTATTCAATGTATATCCCGTTTGTTCTACAATATCAGCGTAAGACATTTCTTCCATGAAAAAACGGATAATGCTGATTCTTTGGTTTTCGGGCAGCTTCTCCAAACAATGATTTAAAGCGTTGATTTGTTCTTCGCCTTTATCTTCCTCATCTAATAGATGCAAAATCTCGTCGGATTCCACAAAGTTCACTGCGTAATCTATCGATATTTCTTTATTTTCCTTACGTAATATTTGCAGACAATGATTCTTTGCTACTCTATATAGCCATGTTCTGAACACCCTTATCTCATAGTTATATACTTTGGGTAGCAGGTCTTCAAATAGTTGCATTACGGCATCCTGCGCTTTGGCTTCATCTTGCAGATATTTCAGGCAAACGCCGTAGAGTAACGGGATATAACGGTTATAAAGCTCTCCGAAATATTCTGTTTGACCGGATTGGCAATACTGTTGCAACAGCTCCTCATCCGGTAATTTCGATATATTTTTCTTGAATAACAGAACTTATTTTTTAGCAAAGTTAGAAAAAATATGCGTGCTTTTATGGAATCGTTATGGATTTTGCATCTATAGAGTAAAAGAATGATTTTATTAATCTAAAAACAGATAGAAGTATGAAAGAGAAATGTATGAGAGCGTTATTGCTCATGTTATTAGTTACAATGTTTTCTGTGGAAGGTGTGTATGCTGCTGTTATTACGGTAAAAGGAACTGTTGTTTCTGCTGCCGATGCTATACCGTTGGTTGGGTGCAGTGTTGTCGTCAAAGGTACGAATACGGGAGTGGTAAGTGATAGGAATGGGAATTATTCTGTTCAGGTGGAAAAAGGAAAGACACTGGTATTTTCTTATATCGGATTTGTGACGAAAGAAGTAAAAGCAAATAAAACAATGATTAATGTGGCTTTGGAAGAGGAATGTATGCAATTGGACGAAGAGGTGGTAACCGGATATTCTGAGGTTAACAAAAGAATGTTTACCGGTGCTGTGGCCTGTTATGGTATGAGAATGCCAATGCCTGATGCGGAAGAATACAACCATGTATCGGAAAATCGTTTCCTGTCGGCGAAAGAGACTCCGTTATCTACTTTCTCTGTTGATGTGGATGCTGCTTCTTATAGTAATATGCGTAGATTTATCAATCAAGGGCAATTACCTCCAAAAGATGCGATACGAACAGAAGAATTAGTGAATTATTTTTCTTATGATTATGCCAAACCGACAGGTGTAGATCCTGTAAGGATTACTACTGAAGTAGGAGTTTGCCCTTGGAATGAAAAACATCGTTTGGTTCGTATCGGACTAAAAGCCAAAGAGATCCCGACTGAAAATCTTCCTGAATCCAATCTGGTTTTTTTGATCGATGTTTCCGGTTCTATGTTTGGTCCTACACGTTTGGATTTAGTAAAATCGTCATTGAAGTTACTCGTAAATAATCTCCGGGAGAAAGATAAGGTAGCCATTGTCATTTATGCAGGATCGGCAGGAGAGAAATTACCTTCTACATCGGGCAGTGATAAACAGAAAATCCGTGAAGCTTTAGACGAATTGCAGGCAGGTGGCTCTACGGCAGGTGGCGAGGGGATTCGTTTGGCTTATAAGATTGCGCGCAAGAATTTTATCAAAGGTGGCAATAATCGTGTTATTTTGTGTACGGACGGTGATTTTAATGTAGGCGTATCTTCTAAAGAGGGGTTGGAGTCTTTGATTGAAGAGGAACGTAAAAGTGGTGTTTTTCTAACGGTGTTGGGTTATGGCATGGGTAATTATAAAGATAACAAGATGCAGGCATTAGCAGAAAAAGGAAATGGGAACCATGCTTATATCGATAATATTCAGGAGGCTAATAAAGTATTGGTTAATGAATTTGGTGGAACAATCAGTACGGTTGCCAAAGATGTAAAGTTACAAATAGAGTTTAATCCGGCACAAGTGGAAGCGTATCGTTTGATTGGATATGAAAGCCGTTTACTGAATAAGGAAGATTTCAATGATGACGCTAAAGATGCCGGTGAAATGGGAGCCGGGCATGTAGTGACTGCTTTTTATGAGGTTGTACCTGTTGGAATAAAAAGCGATTATGCCGGGAAAGTTGATGATTTGAAGTATCAGAAGGTGGACGATAAGAAACAGCGTGTTTATACGAATTCCGATGAATTGCTAACAGTGAAGTTACGCTATAAGCAGCCGGATAAGGATGTCAGCAAAAAAATAGAATTAGTAGTAAAGGATGATAAAAAGAATCAAGTTTCACCGGATTTTCATTTTGCTTCTGCTGTGGCTATGTACGGACAGCTGTTGAGCGATTCGGATTTTAAAGCAGATGCTTCTTATGAAAAAGTGGTTGCATTGGCAAAAAAAGGTTTGAATAATGATGAAAGAGGATATCGGAGAGAGTTTATCCGATTAGTGGAAGCAGCATCCGGATTAACGGGGCGTGCAGAGGATTGATGGTTCTTTGCTATCTAATATTGCTTGGGCTCACCCGATAATTATTGGGGATAAGTAAAATCGGTTTTCAGCATACGGTCGATTGATGGCAAACGTACGGTCCTTTATTTAAAAACTCCTATCGTTTGCCAACAATCGACCGTATGTTTGTCTACAAACGTCCTGATGTTTTTTTCAATCAACCTG
>OHAE01000207.1_pt1 | contig 55715 bp, 61 predicted proteins | sample 1577061 | NCBI WGS metagenome assembly OHAE01 (sample SAMEA3541535, study PRJEB24748) | human gut metagenome | biome: human gut; feature: human-associated habitat; material: faeces | place: China | collected 2012
CCGGGCAGGAACAACGGGTGTCTACTGGATGCGACAACCCACACACCGGGTAGGTTCTGAAAGGCAATGGTCTACTATATGCGATGTCCGGTTAAAAGGCCGGGCATCGCCGGTTCTGCCGGGCAGGAACAACGGGTGTCTACTGGATGCGACAACCCACACACCGGGTAGGTGCTGAAGGCAATGGGTTACTGTATTTGATGCCCGATTAAATCGCGGATCAGTGCCGGTTTTCCGTGGTGGAAAGAATTTACTGTCTACTGTATGCGACAACCAGTGAGACCTGGCAGAGATGGTAACGGTCTACTGTATCCGACGCTCTGCCTGGTAGCCGGGAAGCGCCAGATATGTTGTAAACCCACGTTTAATGTCTACTGTGTGCGACCCCAACATATTTGGCGAAGGTCTACTGTATTCGAGTTTTTGTTCAGGGGCCGGATAATACCGGTCGTACTGGTGGCTGACATAATGTGTCTACTGTGTGCGACAACCAGGGAAGCCTCGAGGGTAAAGGTCTACTGCATGCTACAACTATCATACTGGCCATTGGCTGGTATGTGCGGCTGTGGTGAGGTTATCCGTAAATGTAAGCTTTTTAAGGAAAGCTGGTGGAGGAAATCACTATTTCTATTGGATGCTATGCCATGGCCCGGGACTGGTCAGTATTGGAAGCACCAGCGTCGAAACCAGGAATGTCTACTGTAGGCGACAACGATCTAAATTTTGCATCGAGCGTTATTCTGGCTGCGTTGTGTCTACTATATGCGATACCCTCTGCTTCGTGATTAAAACTCAAACAAAATTATCAGGACATACCGAGGTTCCTGTCTTTTGTGTCGACTACAGTAGACCAGCGGGAAAAGAGGGGGGAGGGGTAACCTGTATACCAGAACGCAAAAGCTATAATTCAAAAGAGACAGCCACCTGCACTGAATCAAATCGGTTTCCTGATTTTTGTTTAACCTGATACTTAATGCTAATGTATGCGTACATTAGCTTTGGCTGAGGACAAGATTCGTGAGAGCTGAAACGAAAGAAGCTATGCGGATGTTTTTGGGGGGACGTTGCTACACGGCTAAACAACTCGAGAAGGACTATCTCTCTGAAGTGGCAGGTTACAGCGACGACCGCTGGGAAGCGCCGCAAAGAGCTGCCCGGCTGGCGGCAGCGGTAAAACGCTACAAAACCTCTGAGATGCTGCGTTTTATTTTTGCCACCATCGCGTATGATCCCGACCCGGATCTGACCCCGCTTGCCGTGAGGCGGCTGTGTCAGGCCTTGTTCGGCAGAACCGGTAGCCAGTGGCTTATAGTGGAAATTTTCGGGGTGAAGGGACGGCAGCACCGCAGCGATGACAGCACTCCGGAGGCCGTTGAAAAAATGGCAACCAGATATCGTCACGCCGCAGGGCTGCACTGGGCGGCAACTCTGGCGGAAATTGAGCGGGTAAAGCGCAACTATCAGATCAAGGTTAAGGCATCCAGGAAGGGAGAAGGGTAAATAACATAAATTTAAAGCTAATGTACGCATACATTAGCATTACGCTAAAGTGGCTATACCACCAGTTTTTGTATCCAGATGGCTTACTGACATGTTTCCTTGCTCGGTAATTCAGGTCTGAATGCGACAGGGGCCTACAGCACAGAACGGGATTGAGAACTGGAATGCGCTGGTCTGTTTTGCACCAGCGCTACGGGGTTTTTTATACCACACACAGGTTTCAGCTGGTGGGCATCACGGCAGCTACCTGAGCTTACTGTAGTGTTTTTGCCCAGCCCGATACTGTTTTATTGCAGCCTGTTGGCAGGCTACAGAGTCAGCCGGGGCGATGTCTGGATTTTCTTTCAGTGCGTCAATTGTGGCCTGCACCATGCCCTTGTCCAAACCCCATGTGGGGGAGGAGGGATTATTGGCTTCTAAAGGGACTTTCAGTTCCAGTACATCTCGTTTAGCACACGTTTTATTTGCCTGGTAAGTAAGGTCTGGGTCTGCAAGGATTTTAGCGGATACACCAAAACTCGCCAAAACCAGACACAGGGTGATACTTGTCGTTCGCATGTTTTATCCTTATTAATCGACACTGATAATCAGAGTGGTCTGGGATGCTTCTTTCTCCACGCCATCCACATTCTGTGTTCTGTCCTGATGTTTCCTTCAGAAGTTACTTTATTGTACTTCGTGGTCGGTGGAGAGGCTAAAACGCTTTCAAGCGTTTCACCAGCATCGAATCGCGCGTACAGCTTGTAATCGGCGGCATTCGTGTTTGTCGGCTCACATTTGCCATGGCTCATTTTTATCATCCTTTGCGATAAGAACTTAACTCTGCCAGGTACCAGCTGCTGGCGCCATAAACGAATTTTTACTCCCGGTGGTAAATCACCTCAGGCATCGTCATCCCGGAGTTCCAGGTTTTAATACGTAGTGAAGGTCTTGCTCAATACTCGCCGGACGGAATTATTCTTCATCACCGGCAGAGGCTGCAGTGCAGGAATGCACTTTATAGCAGTCCACCCGGCGGGACAATTCATGAAAGCTGGTGGGATCGGACCATCACACTCAAAACGTAAGACAACATGCCTTATAGCCCTGCAAAGCCTTTGCCCCGGAGCGCCACGCTCTGCGTGGGTCGCGACTGTGCACATTTTCGGCATATTCTTTTTTTCTTTTTTTTTATTTTTTCTCTTTTTTTCGTCCGCGCGGCGGGGGCCGGGTCGGGCACGTTGAAGGTCAGGACCCTCAAGGGTATGTTGTCTTACGCAGGCTCTTTTGCTGCCTGGAACGCTTGCCGGCGATCAGAATCAGGAGAATAGCCATCGCCAGTTTTCCCAAATATATCGCATACAGTAGACATCAATTCAGGGTAAGGTGCCGGTACTGGCCGGACTATTCCCCCTGGAGCTGCTGGTCGTTACGGCCATGACCTGATACCTTGGATATTGACGACATTCCGGGGAAGAGCAGGTATGGGCAAAGTCCATGAGATTCTTATTGATCTCCGAACGTTTGCTGTAGACAGCGACTGGAAAAGACGGGAAGAAGAGCGATGCTATCAGCTGCGATGCCAGAAATTTTATGCATGGTCAGAAAAATGGATCACCGTCGACCAACTTAAGAACTCCCGTCTGTGGATAGACGCCCCCATACGCCGCTGGCCTGGCGTGCCACTGCAGCAGGGCAAATATAAGGTATTATCTGTTGAAGCCGTCAGGATGGCGGACACAGGCCCGGACTTACAGACGTGGCGACAGGCACGTATCGATAAAAAACGAACCATCCATAAATTTTTTGAGATCCCATTTCTCTGAGTGTGAATACCCGGCTTGTTCTCACGCTTATCACCGAAAGTGGCGAACTGGCCTGAGGGGCGAGCGCTTTAACAGAATTAACACCTACTATGTTATGGAGAAAATAAATGAGCATCGAAGCGAAGCAGTTTCTTACCGGCAGCGGCAGAGGAGTGCTGACAGATGATGGAAGACAGGGAATGGGAGCGGTTGCTGGTGTAGGTTCGTCAACCGAGAGAATGCAGGGTATCGTAGCTGCAGCGGTGTTTGAAAACTGCGGCCAACTGGACAACCAGCAGCTTGATGAAATTATCAGCTGGATACAACTTTATAAGTCCTGAAAGATGCATGATGATACAACGCGGCTCGTGTTTCTGATCGACGAAAGTGTGCCAGATTTGTATAGCGTTTCTATATACAAAGGCTATAATCGTGTATAAATCTGCTACACATGAGGTATCTATGAAACCAGACGTTCGTGAAGCTCCGATTAATATCCGGGCCAAAACATCACAGCGTGACCTGATCGACATGGCCGCAAGCCTGGTCTCAAAATCACGGACTGATTTTATGCTTGAGGTTGCCTGCAGGGAGGCACAGGACATTCTGCTTGATCAACGCCTGTTCCTCCTCAATGACAATCAGTTTGAGGCGTTTATTGAAGAGCTTGACGCCCCAATAACACCGGAGCGCCAGGCGCGAATCGATAACCTGATGAACCGCAAATCACCATGGGAATGAGAGCGCCTGAATCCCTGATGTCTGAACATAACATCGCTGAGTTCTGCTGCCAGGAGCCTGCCCTTAATGAGTGGTTAAAGAAGAAGGCTCTCAGAAACCACAGTACCGGCATTTCCCGTGTCTATGTCGTCTGCGCAGAAAACACTAACCGGGTCATCGGTTATTATTGTTTATCTTCGGGTAGCGTCCACCGTAACACAGTGCCTGGGGCCTATAGACGCAACGCGCCTGATGTCATTCCAGTCATTGTTTTGGGACGGCTTGCCATCGACCAGGCCTGGGCCGGAAATGGGCTTGGTGCCGCACTTCTTAAGGATGCTATATACCGTACGCAAAACATAGCCTTTCAGGTCGGGGTGAGAGCACTGGCCGTGCATGCGCTGAATGAAGAAGTTAAATGTTTTTACACCCGTTTTGGCTTTGAGCCTTCCATAGTCAACACGCTGACATTGTTATTCCCGATAAAAGTCTGAATGGTTTTCTGTGGTGAGTATGTACGTGAACGGCCAACAGTCTCTTACGATCGGACGTTTCTGGTGCGACTCGGAGTCCACGGTGTGCTGTTGAGAAGTGAATCGTTGAAGTTATCTATGCATTTTCCTCTACACTGCATGGAGTGGGACATTATCAACGTTAAAGAAGAGATGGGCTTAGTGTCAGGCGAGCCCCTGTCACTCTTGATCTGATTAACGTAGCCGTTCTATTTCTTTTTCCCAATATCGAATTTCGTTCTGCAATAGCTGGTATCTGTGGTTAAACTCACTGGATTCACTATTTCCATCGACTTTTTTGTAAAAACGTAGTTTCGTGTCCGAATCTAGTACATCCCACATCATGGAAAATTTCGCGCACTCCACCTGTAATTTACGTCTCTCAGCGAATCGCAGCTCTGATCTCTTTGTCGCATGCAGGTATTCGAACGTTAAACCGAATACCGCCAAAAACGTCGTAATTACGACAGTTACGGGGGCGTTCAGCTTGAAATAGTAGATGCTAACTGCATCAAGAATAATCGCTAGTGCTGTGTACATAAGCGAAATGAGTAATGCATTAGACAATCTTCCCATGGGTTGACGCTTAACCTTTAAGTGAGCCAGATATTGATAGGGGAGTATACACCCACTCTTGTGTTTACCATCCAACTAAACTTTGTAAGACGTGAACGACATAGCACGCTAAAAGACGTTCATTGAAGAATCTGGAGGTTGCAAATCGCAACCAGGGACATTAACCCTGCTCATTGACAACACTAGCCAGTACAGCAATACTTCCAGGCGGATTAACTAGCGGCCCTCGTTTTATTCAAGGATAATGCTGATTTGAGGGGATGTTAACTCTGAAGTAACCAGCACCCGTTTTAGACCATTTAAAATGCTTATTTCAGCCATTCTCCAGGTACCGAGCGCTTGAACCTTTTCCCTCGGTATCCACAAGGATACCGACTATGGTAGGTAGGCAGAAAAATAGATCTGATACATTTATCTTAAGACATTATTGAGGGGGCAACATGGGTATAGGAAGTTGGTTTGGTTTGAATAAAAATGAGTTTGTGATTGGTGGCGTCAAAACAAAATTGCCTGAGACAGATGATCAGACAATGGATTTGGCGGCACAACTGGCCCGACAGTTGGGAAGTAAGCTCCCCACCGAGCAAGATGTTTACTGGTTTGTCATTGAATTTTACGATCGCGCGTCTGCGTTTAATCATTCGGCTCGTGGGGTGTTGGGTAATCTTCCTTTCCGTCTGTTTGAGATGGAGTATGAAGGTCGTAGGTCAGAAAACTCATATGTGGGCAGGAAGAACCCTGGCGTCACATACCTTCTTGAAGATGTAGCCCCCTCATTCAGAAAAGCAATAGCTCATCTTGGAACTGGCCCAGAGCAGGTCATCGTTGCTATTGTCTATCTTGTTTTTTGTACAGCACATGCTGAGATGATTAAGAATTTGCGAGTCAAATATGCAGTCCACTATCACAACAACTGTATATCGAGCGGGAGTTTCAACAACGCAGAAAAATGGGGGGAAGTGATCGACAGCCTGGAATGATACCATTGTATCCAACACACTTTTCTTTGCAGCAAGGCTTTGTCTCATTAAAATCAACGATTTTTTGACGATTTTCAATGAAAAACAATCATTAAGAGAACGGAATGAAAAGAAAACTCGCGATAGTTGTTGTTTTACTTGCCTGCAAATTCCAGTCAGTGTTCGCGGCTGAACATTTAACAAAAGCAGTTGCAAGTTGTGAAGGAGGTTACACAACAACGATCCTCGATACCGGAGGAGATGAAAATACCATTCAGTATTTTGTGGTAAAGGACGGTGTTCCTGTCGCTCAGGGGATGGGCCTGTCGGCGCAACACAACCGGACAGTTCGAGGTCTTCAGGTTACAAATATTAGTATACCTCCTATAAGGGCGATTAATACGACAGAAAACAATCGTAATGTTATGATTTATACATATATAATTGAATATCCGGTAACAGAAACCCAAAAAAAATATATGAGCAAACAGTATCGCTCCTTGTTAATTATAACGTAACGAGTCTGGGTAAAGATGAGAAGCTTTATAATTGTACACAAAGCATTTCTAAGTCACCCTGAAGATATAGACAGAAATAACAACTAAAAGGATAGTGTTAATGACCAATGATCTAGAAAAATTCATTAAAAACGCAATAAATATTAATAATATTGACACTCCTGTCTATAGGATATTTAGTTACGAACGTTTTATCGAACTAATTACTACAAATCAACTGGTATTGGTTCAACCTTCTATGTGGGATGATCCATATGAAAACTTCTTTCTTAAAACTGAAGTGGTTTCTGATGATGGCGAATTCGGGTCTTTGGAAAGCCTTTGTAATTCGTGGTATGGTCAGTGCTGGACTGAAAACGAAGACACTGATGCAATGTGGAGAATATACAGCCCAGAAAAACGGGGTGTTAGAGTAAAAACAACCATTCGAAAACTATTCTTGACCTTATATGACACTTCTGACACAAATTGCAGTCTAAAATATTTTATTGGAAAGGTTAATTATAAAGATAAAGAAGAGATAATTGAATTCATGAATTCAACCACATTTTCTGAATTCATCCTCGGCGGGCAAAACACCCAGTTCGCGGAGGTATTATGTACAAAAAGAACTGCCTTTTCCCATGAAAATGAAATCAGACTGATTGTCGATGATATAGGTCATAAACATGGGAGGGGGGGGCTATATAAAATAAACATAACTCCTGAGGAGCTTTTTGAGGAAATCTGCCTTGACCCACGTTTATCAAGTTCAGATTTTTTAAATCTTCGGGCGGAAATTCAGGGCATGGGTGTCACCACAAATATAATACAATCAGATCTTTATAAATTGGATCTTCCACGCCTAAAAATGTGATAACAATATATTAACAGGATGATAACATGGCAAGCAAACTTAATGAAGGAAAAATCATGCAGGCTCTCAACTGGGCCTACGATAAAGCACTGGATGGAACCATTCCGGGAACAAACTCTTCTTATGAGATGGCTGAAAACTACCTGAAGGGTGAAGGGGACCTAACAAAAAAGGTCAATTCCCTCATTAGATGGCAAAATACAAAATCTGCCACTACCGGATTTGTGTCCGGACTTGGAGGTATTATTACTCTACCTGTATCAATTCCAGCAAGTATCGCGACAGTGATGTATGTCCAGATTAGTATGATAACAACAATTGCCATCATGGGTGGTTATGACGTAAAGGACGATCGTGTAAAAGCACTTGTTTATTCTTGCCTGGCTGGTAATGCTGCAAAAGACATTCTTAAGGGCACAGGGATTGTCATTGGTTCAAAACTATCCACACAGTTAATTAAGAACATTTCAAGAGAAACAATAACAGCTATCAATAAGCGTGTAGGTTTCAGACTCCTCACTAAGTTTGGTGAAAAAGGTGCTATTAACTTAGGTAAAATGATCCCACTTGTAGGCGGAGTTATTGGTGGAACTTTTGATGGGGTTTCAACCAATATTGTAGGTAACATAGCAAGAAAGACCTTCATTGAAGGTAATATTATTAACGATATCTAATGACAAGACTGAACATGAGGCTTACTTAATTTGAAGAAACAGTAAAGCCGCAATGTTTTATCCGTGAAATTTATGGCCCACCAAAAGGTGGGCTTATATTAACGTTATGATATCAATTGTCGAGAATATATCTAATTATTCAAAAGCTGAACCACCACCAATCGCCCACCATCCTCTGAAGAAAGGATGAACTGGGTGTTGTCCTCCAGCAGCAACTTTTCACCAATGCCGACCTTTTTCCGATCGGGAAGTAATATGAGCCCGCTAAGCCCCTCGTTAACCAGCCACCACTGGTCATTATGGAAGACGAAATATCCAACCCTTTTCTTCTGCTCATCGGTGGTTCGTTCGTTAGGAGCAATCAGTCGGTTGACGTGCCATGCATATAATGACTGACCGCTCCACACCATAAGCCGGTGATCATCTGGCCTGAAAGTTCCAGCCTTTCTCGACGAATACAGATTCAGGATGGGGAGTTTGCCTTTGTAGGGTGTACCGCAGTAGGGACAAACGGGTTTCGTCTTGCCATTGAAAACGTACCATTTCTGGTCACAATCCTTGTTCTGGCATGGCTGGATGAGATCGACGGTTTTTACCAGGGCGCTCTCCCATTCATCGGCTGTCGGGCGCTTCGACGGATCATGCAACCCGTCAATAAAAGCCCGGTCGAAGAGAGGTTTCAGGTAGGGCCCCATAATGGTGTACGGGATTTTCTGAGGATCTGCCCACGGGAGCGAAAACGATGAGACCTGATTAACTTTTACTGCATTGCTTCTGTCAGTCGGGTGTTCGATAAAAAGTGCCCGCTCTCCCATGGAAAGCGCCTCATCCCTGACCTCATCATCGATATCGTGAATTTTTCCTCCCCGTAACGGGTGCCGGAAAAGAAGGTACATGTAAATGAGTACCGAAAGTGCATGCCGGTCGGTAGCGATACTCGGCAATACGCGGCGGGGATCGTCTTTGGGGAGATGGCTTGTCTTCACCACTTCCGGGGCAATAAAATCAGGTGTACCAACCACGTCTGGAGGATATTTTCCCGGAACCACCAGCCCATCAACATCAATAATGCATGCGTGGCCTAGTTCCGGATCTATCAGCACATTTTTATAACTCAGGTCACTATGACACAAGCCCGCAGCATGCATTCGTCTGACTGCACGCGTTAGAAGGATGCAGACCTTCAGATAGTTAAGCGTATTGCCACGTTCACGCGGATCGAGAAATTTATTCTGATTGTTCGCGCTGGCAAACCATTTCCCTTCCTTTTCTCGTCCTTTGATCCCGAGGAAATCATTGTTTTTGGAACCATATCGGAAGAAGAAATGCTGCTGATAAGCAGGTACAACAATACCCACCTTATCAGCGTGCTCAACCACATCAGTGGGCCAGCAGAAGAGCCCTTTCCAGTAATCGCCACCCGTCTGCTCAAAAATATTCTGCCGGTACCTCCCGGTGATCATGTTGATACGTTCCCGGGCCTGTTCATTCTGAGGTTTATGGTAGAAGGCTACGACATATGATTTATCCGGAGAAAAATAAACGTCTTTCATTGAGCCAGAGCCGATGACTTCATCGACATACTGAATGGTTTTTCCATCCTTAGTTTTGCATGTAATTATATTTGCCATGAATAGCCACCTGCTATCGCATTAATTTCACCAGAGCACAATGATTGTGCGATCATCGTGATTTCCCGGAGAGAAAAAGTTAAGCCACTCCACCAGTTGTGCCGAGGCATGTTCAGGGTCTGTGAGTAGGGGAGAGAGCTCGGCCATCAGCCTGTCCCATTTTTGTGGATTCTGAAGCCCGTTATCCGTTTCAAACCAGGGATCGGAAACACCATCCGTCATCAGAACCAGATGCGATATGTCGTTCCACTTACCGATACTGATACGTTTACTGAATCCGGCATCACTGACGGCATCGGCATCCAGAAAACGCGTCTGACCTGCATACTCTCCGCTATCCGGAGTCCCAAGCACTCTGACTTTGCCAGCAGGTCCATATGCAGCTATCGCACCGTCACCTAACCAGAAAGACGCGGCAAAAAGATCAGCACCGTCGCGAAAAGTGACGGTCGCGAGTAAAGTCGTTGAGAATGACTTTACTTTATCTTCAGCCAAAATTGCGGCACTGCTGATATTGTTTACGGCCAGTACCGCTGCCTGTCGGAAGTGGTGGTTCATAAACTCCCATACTGCTCGCTGATCCTCACTGTTCCAGCGAAGGACCCTGTTTTTGATCTCAAGACCTTTTTCAGTCTTGAACTGGTTGAAGAGATAGTTACCAACAGTTTCAGAAACGATACGGGAGCCTTCCCGGGAATATTTAGCGCTCCCCGCGCCATCAGCTACCAGTAATACACTCCATCCGGATACATCACTGAAGTTGAGGTAATAATCGTCGTCACGAAAAGAGCCTACATGTTCATGGGAGCGTCCACGACGGCTTGCTCCGGCAATATGAATACCTGACCGACAGACACTCTGGTGGTCGATACTCTTCTTGTAGAATGGTGCATCAGAAGGCGGGTCAATCACTTTCCAGAGACTTTTCGGATCAGGGTTCACGACAAAAAGTAACTTTTTTTCATTATCACGATGTGAGCTGCATGACCATTTCACAGTCAGTTCAAAGTCTCCGCTGTGCCCTGGCGTCCCCTGGAGGCGTCGCTCATTGATATCAAATATCAGCCCTATGTCCTGAGAGAAGTTAACCTCCGTAATCTCTGCCTCAACACCTGTATCAGTCGCTATTTCCAGTCGAACATCGTAGGGTTCACCCGCCCGTGCATTTGGCAGCATGATAAACACCTCCGGCACTTTTCCGGGGGCAGGGGATGTTTTATTCTCCACTCTCTGAGGTACTTCCCCGGGCTTTAAAGCACTGAGTGCGGTGTCAGGTGAAAGCTTGTCAGAAACAACCGGACTGGTTTTATCCATGTCTTCTGTTTGCACCGTGACGGAAGCCTCAGTCTGTAAGACCCCGGCTTCATCAGGAACTTCTTCAGTGTGTCCCTGAACGCCTTCTGACACTTTATCATCCACCATTTCACTATGCGCTTCCTGCTTATCATTTCCCTGAAGTGCAGTAGCGGCATGGACGGGTTCAATCTCAGGTCGATCAGCTTCGCTTTCACCAGCGTTTTGAGGTGGGAGGATATTGTCAGAAAAGGGCTGGGTAAGACGTTCTGAAACTGTTTGAGTGTTCTCCGCCGGTATGGCTTCGCTTGCAGAGTGTTGAATGACCATTTCTCTCAGCTGCCGCACAGCAAGGGCAACATCAGGTATGTTACCAAGACAGAATACTTTATCAGCATCAGTCGGTTCCCCTGATGCCTCCAGAATGAGAGCAATAATTTTATGTTCAGGTGTAATGAACTCGCTCATTAGCCGCGTCCTCTGCTAACGTTAAAATCTGAATTTCCACCCTCGCTCTGAAAGGACAAACCTTTCCCACACCATGGGCAGTTCACATCATCAGGCCCATCAATACAGAGAAGTTTTCCGCAGGTACACATCGCAAAAGCACTACTGTTTCCGCAGTGTGGGCACCCTGGTACGCCATGGAGTTCACTGGTGTTTATCTGCGCCCCGGCTACGGACATATCCGTCCATGAGAAGTAATCTTCATCCACAGGATAACAACCAGCAATGTTAAAGCTGTTAAGGTTTAGATCGAAAGCGAGGCCCGATACCCTGGCTGGCGGACGCTCATACTTAATCAGATAGGGTCGACGGGTTTTACTGCAACGCCCGGTTAATACCACACAGTTTTCATCGTATGCACGGGCTGTGTCATCTTTGGCAAGTTTGACGATATAGTCAGTTTGTTTCAGGGGCGGCTGAGAATCCTCGCCAACACTACGACTGTGAGCTGTGACTGAAGCTGTGATCCACTGGATAAACCGCGAAAAATCGCCTTCCTGATTTTCGGTAAACGATAAGACGTTTTCAGTCAGTTGCCTGAGTACACTGAGATCAACTGATGGTCCGATCCCCACAGCAATCATATTCACTTTTTTTGCGTAAAATTCGTTCCAGCGCTTAACCTCAGCTGAAATGTCATCTGTCGGTCGGCCGTCAGTAAGTAAGTAGACAACTGGCTTCCAGTCACCTTTTTCTTCCAGCGTCGTTTTTCGGACCTGAGAATCTATTTGTGTTGTCAGTTCCCGTAAGGCAGTCGCGAGGTTAGTTCCTCCACCGACAGGAAGGCGAGGGGGATAAAAAGACACAATGTCATGTAACGGGACAATCGTTCTGGCAATACCGGCAAAGGCAATTACTGACACCCAGACAGTCTCCAGAGCATGAGGGTCCTTACGCAGATCGCTCACAATCTTCTGCAAGCCATCATTCATCCTTTTCAGGTTTTCACCAATCATGGACTCAGAACAGTCCAGAACAAAAAAAACGGGAAGTCGTCTCACAGGAAACTCCCTCATAGCAAAATGTGACGTCCATAGCAGAGATGGACTTTATCGGTATAAGGCAGGGTTATTCCCTGCCATACCGGCGTAAGTTACAGAACAAGCTGGATTTCTGGCGGTGGCGGTGGAAGTGTGTCCGAATCAGTAGTGACTCCGGCACTGGAGCTTCCTGAAGCCACGCTGGCACTGACCCATTTGAAAAAGCCTGAAAATGCGGTCGAATCCAGTGTTTCAAGAGCCACAACTTTGTCAGTCAGTAGTTTCAGATGTTCGTGTCCCGCTTTAGGGCCAACAGCACAGGCTATAATGGAACCAAACGAACGCCGCTGAACCTCTTTAACAGCTTCCCCATAAGCCCAGGCATCTGACGGAGTACCATCTGTCATCAGAAACACCAGCGGTCTCCAGTCGCCTTTCTGTTCACCATCAGAGCGGCGAATATCCCGGTCGACACACTGGATCAGACATTCAAGCGCCGCGCCGGTAAAGGTGCCGCCCGCACTTGGTACTTCTATATCAGAAAACTGAAAGTCAGCCAGGGCAGTGAGGGGAACATACTCCCGGGCTTCATTATCGTATGTAATTATTGAGATATGGACGCTTTCAAGCGCATAAGGGTCCTGTCTCAGGGCACTCAGCATAGCCTGCACACCCACATTCACTGAATGTATCGATTCTCCTCTCATTGAGCCGGAAGTATCGATGAGCAGATATACGGGTAGTCTTCGCATTTAGATATAGTTCCTCAGATGGCTTACGAACGAATCGGAGGTGGAAGGCTCGCCTATCGCATTCAGTTTCCAGCCACTGGATTCCCGGACAAGCTCAGCAAAGACCATCGATCGCTGACCATTAAAGGCTACACCGCCGGAGAGGTCAAAGCGTGCCATTTCCACATTTTTTCCGTCTACCGCCCGGATAAATGCATTTTGCACTTTTCCAAAGTGCTGCTGTAATTTTTCGCCGTTGTAGATCTGAACAATAAAGACAATTTTTTCGTACTTCGGATCGATGCTGTTTAGTTTTACGATAATTTGCTCATCGTCTCCGTCACCGGCACCTGTCCGGTTATCGCCGGTCAACCAGATCTGCCCTGATTTATGGCGAAGACTGTTGAAGAAGACGATATCGCCGTTAACCAGTGTCGGCTTACCATTTTCAACATTGCCAAGATCAGTCACTTTACCGGCTGCGTTGCAGAGAAAGGCAATAACATCGAGGTCATACTCCTCCTCTTTTTTGCCAAAAATTCCGCCCAGGAACCCTTTTTTCTCTTCATTGATGTCCCAGCCAAGACCTATCGTGACTGAGGAAAGATCGAACTCATTTTTACGCAGGCTGACGCCTTGCCCTTTCCGTAAGCTGACAGTCATAGGATCCTCTCTTAAGTTAATTGCTTATAAAACCACGTTTACTTCTGGCGGCGGTGGAGGCAAATCATCAAGACCGATAACTTCTTTTTTACCGGCATCGACTTTCTGGCTACCTACGGAAACACTGGCTGACACCCATTTGAAAAAAGCTTTGATGGAGGAACTGTCTGCAGTGTCCAGCTGGAGAACAATCTCTGTAATCTCCTTAAGTACCGCTGTGTCGGCATCGTGACCGGCAGCACAGGCTACAACTACCCCTTTTTTGGCTGCTTTGAATTCATTCAGTCCTTTACGCCAGTCATCCGTAGGTCCGCCATCCGTCATCAGGAAAACGAGTGGACGCCAGTCTCCTTTTGTCTCCGCTGTCGTTTTCTGAACTTCTGCATCAATTCGGTTTGCAGTCAGGGATAAGGCTTCGCCCAGAGCGGTAGTTCCGCTTGCCGAAAAAGAGGGGAGATTGAAACTGAGGAGATCTGTAAGAGGTACGGCCTGACGAGCAGTAGAGTCGAAAGTAATGACAGAGACATATGCAGTTTCCAGTGCATAAGGATCCTGCTTCAGGGTGGTCAGTAGTGTCTGGACACCATTTTTAACTGCCTCTATAGGCTCTCCGTGCATTGAACCTGATGTATCGAGAAGTAGATAGACGGGAAGTCTTCTCATCTTAAACTTTCCTTAATGGTTGATGGGGGAGCTCATTTCCTGAACATGGTTTTATAAACACTTCATATCATATTACTAAAAACAAAGGCATATAGTTAGTTCAGCAATCACAAAGTGAGATTTTCACGTTGTTTCAAACGCGCGAGTTGGTTGAACAACAATACAAATTTGCAATATTTCAACAATACGATCCCCGCCATTTTTAGTAGGCATTCGCCATATTGATAACCCGTCGCCGGGAAACTGGACAGGTCATAATCTATATAAAATATGGTTTAACGTTTTTGCATTTAATAATACGGTGACGATGGTCAGTTAAAAGAAAACTAATAAAATAAAACACAGGGATTATTTATGAATTAAAAATATTTATTTTATTAATTTGCTTTTTATCTGTAGTTATACAATAAACACCTGTTGGGAAAATGGTAAAGATTGCCGATTAGTGGAGTGAGAACAACCACCCCACTAATATTCTGCTATTTCTTCATTTCATTGATAATTTCATCAATTTTTAACTCTACTAATTTTTCTACTGCCTCGCTTCTTGATGTACCGCTTAGCGCAGCCAGTTTGTCAATTTTGCGAAGAACACGGCGTCTTATCGACAGGGAAACGGAAGTTTTTATATCCTTATCCAGTACCACCCGTGCCCCCTGGTCATGTGTTTTTAAATCAGAATTAAGGTCCAGTGCCTCACTCATTCTCTTTAGTGTTTTCTTATCCAGTAATCCGGAGTGTACCATCTGATAGGAGTGGCCAGCCTTACTGTATTTAATTTCAGCAGCGTAAGTTTCCCTCAGCTCTTTAAGCGCCCGGCTTAGTGTCGGCTCAGAACAGGCCAGCGTCGCGGTGATGGATTGCGCCGATACAGGCTTCCCTGAGCCAAGTATGTTAGCCAGGGTGTAAACTCTTTCCTGTCTGGTGTTTAATTGCATATTCAGTCGGTACCTGCCATCTGGGTCAGTGGTTCTATAGGCTGAAAAATGTAAGTTGAACTCATTTTCCTGATCAGACCTCGATCACCCAATGCTTCAATAGGGTCAACGCCACGCAGATTCCCGAAGTTGATTAGCTCGATTTCAGAGCGGCGTACCCGCCAGGAAATAATGTACTCATCTTCAAGATATCCAGTGCGTTTACTCACCCGCTGAGTGAAGCCTGAAATGACGGCCTGTTCAAACGGAAGCGTCTGAAAAACGATTGCTGCTAATCTCAGCAGGCATCCGTGAACGTGTTTAGCGTAACTTTCCCGGACCGCTTTCTGTGTCATGGCTTTTTCATTGATATCAGTTCCCCGGGCATTCACGCTATACACTTTATCAGGCATATCCTCAATCTCAGGTAAATCAACATCAAGCCAGACTGTTGATTCTTCAGGCCGTACCTCAAACGTCACCAGCGTTTCTCGCGGCCATTCTGTTTGCGAGAAAACTTCCTCAAGACAATGTTCAAAGAAGCGGGCGTTAGATCGGAATTGCTCTTTCGCTAAAGCTACAGAGTCCGTGCGATTTTTTTCATGCTCCTGGTACTGATGCTGCCATTCTGCGTACTGCTCAGCCCACGCTATACGCTGTTTCTCATAACGCTGTTTCAGCAACGCATTTTCACGTTCAATATCAGCGACGGACGTCTGCCACCGCCGAAGGTTTTCGTTCTGTCGCTCCTGTCGGGCTGCATCAGATTCAAACCATCCCCCAAGGAAACCGCGACCGGCATGCTCATCAGGTTCTGGTGGAAGAGGTATATATTCAGGTTTGTTTGGTCGTACCGGCGCAGGAAGAGTGAAACTGCCCTGACGGAGCGCCAGGTACTGTGTCTCGAGCGTGGCCCAGGTATTCCCTCCCTTTGGAGAAGGGGAGAGTTCATGGATATTGGTTATCGCTGTTACGGTGGACATCAGTTTTTCCACCACCAGCTCCAGTTCAGACCTCAGACCGGGATCTGCCTGATGCCTGGTATTCACTCTTTCCCGTGCTGTTCTGTCAATCCGGGTGCGGTAACTCAGTCCCGTTCCGGGAAGGCCCAGGTTGGCAAACGTACCATTCTTTCCCACTGACAGCGAAGCTCCACGGGGGCCAATACTCAGACTGGGGGTCCCGTTACTCAGGTTAACCCTGACCCCCGGGATAATGCTGATCGATTTACGAAATCTGAATCCCATATATGCTTCCTTAGTGCTGCTTAGAAACTGGAATAAGCCTGATTCCTTCCGGATTTTGCCCCGTAGTCAGACCGTATACCTGTCCCCGTCCCAGGATCCCCTGAGCCCACCGGCGATGGGTGGCCGGTTCACACATCGCTCCCTGAGATTTGAAGACTGCCTGGGTGGAATTCAGAATTCGTAACGCATCTGAATGCTCACCAGGAGACACTTTAAGCGCCTCCTCTATGACACTAATCTGATCAGGATGAATGGCCGTTTTACCCACCAGCCCATGGGCGATATCCATAGAGAGTTCTCGTCCCAGAACGCCGTGATCGTCGATGTGTTCGCATACTGGTGCGGTAAGCGCAAAATCACGAGGAGCGAATACTGACACAAGCATTTTTATGACATAACCCATAGGAGTGTCATAAAGGGTCAGATCCCGTGGCCGTCGCAGAGACACGACGTTCATGAGATCGTTTCCGCCGATCCGCAAAGCGATTATGCGGTCACGGCAGTCATGACTCGAAAGTTCATTTGCCAGCGCCTGCATTTTAATAACATCATAGACTTCTTCGGTTTCAAGCGTTGGCATCATCATCAATGATGTTCCTGCCATGATGTCCCACCAAACCGGGAGCGTGGAAAGGGTGAATTTGGGCAGTACAAAACCATCAACTGCACTCAGGTCCAAATTAGTCGTTAACCATCCCCCCATATCAGTGTGACGTGGGCGGATAAATACCAGTGGGTACTTCTCATCATCGTTGACGGCTCTTGCGTGTCTCAATTGCTTCAAAAACAGTGAAAGATTCTGAATCGCAAGAGGGATGTCATGCTCGCTGACCGCATCTTCCAGGCAGACAACCAGAGAGCGTAGCCCCGGTATTTTCCCTTCCAGAACGACCTCAGCGATATCCTTGCGTGTGGCAGGCATATACAGCGTGGCACCGAGTTCCCATGGGTTGGGTTGTTTTTTCATCAGCGTACCTTTTTGATAATGGTAACCGCACGATACTGACCGAGCGTATCCCCGGCTTCCGTCACCTGGATACCTTTCTCTTTTGCCAGCCCAACCAGAAGAGAAACATCCGGGTCATCCATCTGGCGAACAAAAACATGATCAGGTACACGACGCAGAACCGCCCGCGTCGCTTCAGCGATACCCGGCTTAATGCGGTTAATGCTGTCCACCTCATAACGCGCAGCAAGGCTCTGGATAACTTTTCTGCTCAGCTGCCAGCGTGCGGCATTTTTCCCTGCGTCCCAGCCAGAAGCGGGAAGGGGTTTACCGTCAAGCTGTTCACGGAAATGTGCTACCGTATCCACCAGCATCTGGCTACATTCAAAAGACTGAAGGTGATCGCAAACCACACAGCCATGCAGGCCTTCTTCGGCCCAGACAGAGCGCGAAATCAGACCCGAGACAGGCGCGCCCATGATACCGAACGGGATAAGCCAGTCATCGTCACTGGCAGCAAGCCAGGCACATCCGCAGGGGTCAGCCAGCACAACCAGTCGAGGCTGCTCCGGATAACCGGGACGGTCCTTCAGTGTGCGGGATAATTCGCCGGTAATAGCTCCTTTTCCCGTCCAGCCGTCGACAAACACTATGCCACCAGTACCATGGCGTGATTCGATAAAATCAAGCGCCGCAGCATCAATACCCCTGTCGCGGATAATGCTGATCCCGTAGTGGAAAGACTGTTTTCCCATCGCACGCAGAGCCTGATGCAGCATGACCCCCAGTGGAACACCAGCTCTGACCAGGCTGACCAGGGCAATGGGTTCATCGCCAGCACGACGGGCCAGTTCACGAGCAAGATAAGATACCTCCCGTGCCAGACGTGCAGCTCCCGAGTCAAGCGCACGGGTGAAAAGATCCAGGTGCCAGCGGGTCGGCTCTGGTTCCTGGCTTAACATGTCGGAATAATGCATTTTTCCTGACTGAATCAGTTCTTCCTTCAGGTCAACCGGTGTCATCTCCATGACAATGGGTTTCAGCAAAAAGTGAACATCGTCCGGTTTATAGGAACCAGAAAACGGGGCAAAATGCGACATCTTATTGCTCTCCAAAAATACGCTGTGATATGGCCTCGGCAAACTGACTCTGGCGTGGAAGACCAAACCAGCTGCAGAGTTTCATGAACCGATGGTCGCTCAGGCTGTCACCCAGCCCCATCACCGGGAAAACCCCGCGCTCCTGACGCAGTTTCTCCAGCAACCATGAAACGGCCAGCCCTTTTTCTACCGGGCAGGGTAACCAGGCAATGTTGTTGCTGTTACGGTGGATGTAAAACCCTTCGGTCGAAAAAACGCGCTCAATCTCATCCCCGACAGCGTTCAGTTCATCAAGCTTCGTGCTGTCGCGGTGCTTCATGACCAGATACACCGGTGTACCCTCATATTCGTAGTTGAGGCGTGCCCAGGCATTAATGCCTCGCGCATCCATGAGCTCGGTGATGATATGTTGCATTGATGTTAAGCGGTCGGCGTAGGAGGACAGGCACTCCAGCATATGGGCTTTCCAGTCGCTGTCTGGCGTACCATCTGGACGAAGGATCACCGCGCCATGAGTGGTCACGGCCCAGGAACGGAAGGGGATCTGTACCCGACTGATTTCTTCCGTACCTCTGGCCGTCACAGGAATGAGGTCCGCATGTTCCAGCAACCAGTCCACCAGCATGGCTTGCTCTTCGGTCATAAAACTGCGAGGCGTGAGGCTGCGATCCAGTGCGCCGGTCCGGAACGGTTCAAGGGCAAGTTCATCAACCATTTTTCGGCGGGTCTGGAACAGGGTGTCATCGAGGTCGCTGAAGACGACGGGCTTATTCATAGGTAATCACCTCTACGGTGGGAGCAACAGCGGAAAGCGCCTCAAGCAGCCGGGGGTCCACGCTGGAAGCTGGCGTTTCGCAACAAATCAGGATCCGGTCAAACTGCTGATGAGCAACGTTATAGACATAATTTGGAATACCCAGTCCGTAGTTATCGCTGAAAGCAATGGCGGACTGGATAGCATAACCAGTGGAAATCGGTGAGCGGGTCGTCGAACTGAACACGACCTGAGCACCTGCCGCTTCAAGTCGCTCAGCCAGCAGGAACGGCTCCCAGACAAATTCACCGGTGCCCAGTACCAGAATGTTTTCACCGTGCGAAACCTGAACCTGGAGACCCAGGTCACTCGCCGGTATCTGCATCCCGAGTCGCCCCCAGGATTGTTTGCCTGTGATCGGGACGTTCCCTCTGGAGGTCACATTTACCTGGGGCATGACAGGAAGCGGGGCATCCGGTTCGGGTGTCCAGCGCCAGTTGCCGGAGATGAGCGATACTGTATGCAGGGGCAGGGGGCTGTTCTGACTGAGTGCTTCTCCGCTCCAGTCAGTCAGCGTGACAGCAATAACCCGTCGTACCTTCCGGAGTGCACCCGATGCACGTAATGAGGCGAGAAGATTGAGGAACGTTTTCCCCGTCGTGGCTTCATCATCCACGAGCACTAATGTTTGTGCCTCCGCTACGGTTTTCCGCATGGCCGCAGAAACTGGATAGTAGATCAGGTGGTCTGTGGCATGGCTGTGCTCTTCTTTAAACTCGCACAACAGTTCGGCATCGACCGGATGGCGGGTTGATGTCAGATAAACACAGTCAGGGTGATGCTTGCGCACCTCATCAAACACTCCCGCCCCAAGGCCGACAGCCGTCTCAGCCATCCCGATAAATACCACCGGCCCGTCCAGAGTCCCGGGAAACTTCTCCGCCAGCTGTGTATAAACATTGCGCATGACCAGAGGAGAGACAGGAATATGTCGACCCAGCACTTTACTGACAAACAGAAATGCGCGTTTTGGATTCCGCCGTTCGGCGATATCAAAGAGATCAGTAAGAGGATAATCGGTTTCCTCGCTGCTTACCTCAATTCGCCCACAGGATAATGTCTTTTGATAAACGAAATTACCATCAATTGCTGACATATCTGTCTCCATTAATCAATTCTGTTGGTCAATGATGCCGGATAGAGAATGACATCGGTGACAGAGCGGACGACTGCAGGTGAAAAATCAGTTTTCGCTGACTGCCTGACCTGATCATCATCCATCAGCCCAAGTGTATGGAAGGCATACAGACCCGGAAGATTCACGCCACTGTACCGCGTATAACCAATACCTCCTGAAGGCCGCATGTTAATTTCCAGCAATAGCGGTTTGCCTTCGGCATTATGGCGAGTCTGTACATTGACCATGCCGTCTGCGTTCATTAGGCGGGCGCAGTTGATGGCAAGTTCAATCGCTTCCCCTTCATTTTCCAGATACTGAAGCACACCTTCTTTACGCCGCCCGATAGCGGCCAGGACCGTGCCTTGACTTACCACCATATCCACAGAGTATTCTGGTCCGGGTAAATAGGGCATCAGTACTTGTGGAGTAAAGCAGTCCATCCGGGCATGAGCAGCCAGAAACTGTGATGGGTGGATAACACGGCTATCAGGATTGTTGAGAAAAGCTACCGGGGAAACATTGTCATCAAAACGCCAGAATCCCATGCCATAAATGCCTGTAACAGGTTTAATGCAGAGGCAATCAGAAGGGAAAGGGGGATGACTCAGCAGAGTACGAAGCTCGTCTACATTTTTTACCCGAACCGACGGGACAACCGGAAGTCCATTTTTTTCCATAAACTCGGAAAAAGTAACTTTTTCATCGGCTAATTCAAACCAGTGAGTCCCCGTTGACCCGGTAGTCAGGTGGACACCAGAACGTTGAATGTTTTCCCGGTGGCTTTCAAACCATTTACAGTTGCGACCAGTATGTATCGCATTAATACCATGAGCGTCAGTAATGGAATGAATAAAAGAAAGACGTTCTTCTTCGTTGTTAGGTTCGATCATTGAAAAATCGGAAACAGACAAGATCTCTTTCCTCTCGTTGCGATGAGAAGAAAAGATTTCAATATCCTGATTTTCCTTTTCCGCAAATGATTTCACTCCAAGGATAATGTCTCGCTGGGAAGATAGCCCTTCCATAAACCAAATTTTCTTTTTCATTTTTTATAATTGTCGCCTGAAAAGGGGATGAGATTTTTCTAATACATGAGTCTAAGAACTGACCTGCGCCATGTCAATCATAATATGATAATCACTCGCTGTTTTTGACTTTCCGGCCAGACCACAAAAACCACTTAATAACAATAACATACATCAAACCACCACCTACCCACCCAATGTAATGAAACGTAAATTCCAGAAACCCACCAGTTTTTACCTTGCGGGTGAACTTTGTCATGATATGATTTAGATGCATTCTGTTTGAAAATGAATTTTATAAAAACCCGGTCAATACCTTTTAAGGAATGAATATGGTTTCTTTAAGTAAAAACCAGACAGTATCACTCAGCAAACAATCCACTGCTCTCAGCCAGCTTCAGTTCGGACTGGGTTGGGATCCTGTTAAGAAAAAGGGATTATTTGGCAGCATTTTTGGTGGCAATGATTCCATAGACCTGGATGCAGGTTGCGTTCTTCTGGATGCCGCAGGTAATAAAATTGACACCATCTGGTTTCGTAAACTGAAATCCAGCTGTGGGTCTGTCGTCCACTCCGGCGATAACCTGACGGGTGAGGGGGATGGAGATGATGAAATCATTCGCGTCGATCTCACAAAATTGCCGGCAAATGTTGAATACCTCGCCTTTACCGTGAACAGCTTTCGTGGGCAGTCCTTCAACGATGTCGATAACGCCTTCTGTCGCGTCGTGGATCAGACCAATAAAGAACTGGCCCGTTATCAGCTTACGGAACAAGGTGCTCATACGGGTATCATCATCGCTTCCCTGCGCCGCAACAACGGAAACTGGGATTTTACCGCCCACGGTAAAGCAAGCGGTGGCCGCACAATCGACGATATGCAATTCGATATCGTAAGTACGGTGGTAAAAGCATGAATCTGACACCGGGGGGCAATGCCCCTTTAATAGCTCAGGATCTCCGCGTGAGGGTCATTTCTGGTGGTCCTGTTGACGCTTCGGCGTTTCGATTATTCGCTGACGGGAAAGTTCGGGGTGACAGCGATATGGTCTTTTACGGGCAACCCCGTAATGAAGATGGTTCCATTAGCTTCAGTGCTGAAGGGACCAATAGCGTTTTCACCGTTGATCTGTCCCGCCTCAAGCCCGACGTGCAGAAAGTCGCCTTCACCGTTACCTGTGACGGCAGTCATACCGTTTCCTCCCTGAATCATCTGTCCATACAAATTGAAAGTGGCAATACCTCGCTGATCAGTGGTCAGGTAGAACTGAGTGGCCGTCAGGAAGCCGCTCTGATCCTCGGTGAAGTCTATCGCAGGAATGGTGACTGGAAATTTCGTTTTATCGCCCAGGGCTTCAATGGCGGCCTGAAACCTCTCGCTGAGTACTATGGCGTCAACGTCGCGGATGAGCCAGCTCCAGTCACTCCGCCACCAGCACCTCCGGCTCCGCCTAAAGTTAGCCTGAGTAAAGTTTCTCTGACCAAAGAGAAGCCTGCCATCAGCCTTGCCAAAAAAGACAATTTTGGTGAAATCCGCATCAATCTGAACTGGCATCGTGGCTCGGGTTCAGGCGGGTTACTGGGCGGTATGTTTGGTTCGAACAAAGCGATAGACCTGGATCTCGGTGCATTCGTTGAGCTCGCAGATGGCTATAAGTCAGTTGTTCAGGCACTCGGTAATGCTTTTGGTAACTATCACTCTGAGCCATATGTTCAACTGCAGGGTGATGATCGTACCGGCGAGGCTCTGGATGGGGAATGGCTACACATCAATGGCCGCGAATGGAAAGAAATTCGCCAGGTACTGATATATGCCTTTATCTATCAGGGCGTGCCTAGCTGGGACAAAACCGATGGCGTGGTGACATTACATGTTCCTGAGCAACCACCGATTGAATCGCGTCTGACTGAAGGTGATAACAAACGCACGCTGTGTGCGATTGCCCGTCTGGTCAACGAGAACGGTTCCATTCGTGTGGAACGTATTAACCAGTACTTCAGAGGCCAGGAGGAAATGGACCGCGCTTTTGGCTGGGGGTTTCGCTGGTCCAGAGGTTCCAAATAAACGCAATGATGAGGGTATGAGAATGAGTTTTTTCGACAAAGTAAAAGGGGCTTTGACCTCGGGTCGTGAGGAATTGACCCGCCAGGTAGGCCGTTACAAAAACAAGAAATTTATGCAGGGTACCGTCGCGGTATGCGCCCGTATCGCTGTTGCCAGTGACGGCGTTAGCTCCGAAGAAAAACAGAAGATGATTGGATTTCTGCGATCCTCAGAAGAGCTGAAAGTCTTCGATACAGCAGAAGTTATCGAATTTTTTAACAAGCTGGTGACCAGTTTCGACTTTGATCTGGAAATCGGAAAAGGCGAAACGATGAAATATATCCTCGCCCTGAAAGACCAGCCAGAGGCAGCTCAACTGGCTCTTCGTGTCGGTATTGCTGTCGCTAAAAGTGATGGCAACTTCGATGATGATGAGAAGAGTGCTGTCCGTGAAATTGCCCGTTCGCTGGGTTTCGACCCGGCTGAATTTGGCCTCTGATAAACAACGGATAAAGGTACGATATGGTTTCCACTCACATCGGTTTTCCGGCTGAAACAGTGACGGTCTTTGTTGCTCTGTCGGTCGGCGCCATCTTTATTGACCTGTTCATGCACCGACATGACAAGCCAATTTCCCTCAAAAGCGCAGCCTTATGGTCCGTTTTCTGGGTTGTTGTCGCGATGGCATTTGCCGGTTTCCTTTTTGTGCATCACGGAGCCGAGGTTGCCAGCCTGTTTGTCACTGGTTATGCCCTTGAGAAGGTGCTGTCAGTTGATAACCTGTTTGTCATGATGGCGATTTTCTCATGGTTCTCAGTTCCGGACCGTTACCGTCACCGGGTTCTGTACTGGGGGATCATTGGCGCTATCGTCTTCCGGGGGATTTTCGTTGCGATCGGTACCGGTCTGCTTAGCCTTGGCCCTTATGTCGAGCTGATCTTTGCCGTTGTTGTTGCCTGGACTGCGGTCATGATGCTCAAAGGCGGTGGGGATGATGACGAAATTGAGGATTATTCTCAGCACCTTGCTTATCGCCTGGTTAAACGCTTCTTCCCGATTTGGCCGAAACTGTCCGGACATGCATTCCTGCTGACACAAAAAGAAGTGGATGCCGAACTGGCTAAGCCAGAAAACAAAGACGTATCTGTAGGGCGACTGAAAAAGGCAGCGCTTTACGCCACCCCATTGATGTTATGTGTGGCTGTAGTGGAACTCTCTGACGTAATGTTTGCCTTCGACTCTGTCCCGGCAATTATTGCAGTCAGTCGTGAACCTCTGATTGTCTATAGCGCCATGATGTTCGCAATACTGGGCCTGCGTACTCTGTATTTTGTACTGGAAGCCCTGAAACAGTATCTGTCCCAGCTGGAGAAAGCTGTTATCGTCCTGCTGTTCTTCATTGCGTTTAAGCTGGGTCTGAACGCTACCGATCACATCTGGCACCATGGTTACAGCCTGTCTGCGACCACCAGTCTGTATGTCGTACTGGGTGTACTGGCTCTTGGTATTCTGGCCAGTGTCATCTTTCCGGAAAAGCCGGAAGCTGAAAATAAAGAAAGCTGATCTCAGCTGATTAATGATTAACGAAAGAGGATAAATAGATGAGCGTTTCACTATCTAAAGGCGGCAACGTTTCCCTGAGCAAAACCGCGCCAAGCATGAAAAACGTGCTGGTTGGCCTTGGCTGGGATGCACGTTCTACGGACGGTCAGGACTTTGACCTCGATGCTTCCGCATTTCTGCTGGCAGCCAATGGCAAGGTTCGTGGCGATGCAGATTTCATTTTCTATAACAACCTGAAATCTGCTGATGGTTCCGTTACTCATACCGGTGATAACCGTACCGGTGAAGGTGATGGCGACGATGAATCCCTCAAAATCAAACTGGACGCGGTACCTGGGGATGTCGACAAAATTATTTTCGTTGTCACTATCCATGATGCTCAGGCTCGTCGCCAGAGCTTCGGTCAGGTTTCCGGCGCATTTATCCGTCTGGTGAATGATGACAATCAGACTGAAGTTGCTCGCTACGATCTGACAGAAGACGCTTCTACTGAAACTGCCATGCTGTTTGGGGAGCTGTATCGTCACAACGGAGAATGGAAATTCCGTGCGGTTGGCCAGGGTTATGCTGGTGGACTGGCTTCCGTGTGCGCTCAGTACGGCATCAACGCGTCCTGATAAAAAGTAACTTTCTTACCCAAATCATTCGGGGGTGATGCCCCCGATATCCACGACCCGATATCCACGACCCGATATCTACGATTAGCAGGAGCAAAAAATGGCTGTTTCTCTCGTTAAAGGCGGTAATGTTTCTCTGACTAAAGAAGCCCCGAGCATGAATGTTGCTTTGGTTGGCCTGGGCTGGGATGCACGCGTTACTGATGGTCAGGCATTTGATCTGGATGCATCAGTATTCCTTGTTGGCGAAAACGGTAAAGTGCTGTCCGATTCGCATTTCGTATTTTATAACAACACCACCAGCCCGGATGGCGCAGTACAGCATCAGGGTGATAACCGTACCGGTGAAGGCGACGGTGACGATGAGCAGGTCAAAATTGATCTGACAAAAGTGGCCGCAGACGTTAAGAAGCTCGTATTCGCAGTCACCATTCATGAAGCAGACAGCCGTAAGCAAAATTTCGGCATGGTCAGTAACAGCTTTATGCGTGTGGTGAACAACGATAATGGCTCCGAGATTGCACGCTTTGACCTGTCAGAAGATGCCTCAACTGAAACCGCAATGATTTTCGGTGAACTGTATCGCCATGGCGCGGAATGGAAGTTTAAGGCTGTAGGACAGGGCTTTGCTGGTGGCCTGGCTGCGCTGGCAACCCAGCACGGCATCAACATCTGATAAACCAGTAAAACCAAACCCCGGCCTGTCCGGGGTTTTTTCTACCCGCTGAGTGATCCCTTTACCCGGCAACAAGGAGCCTAAATGCAATTACAATCAGGACAGAACATTCCGCTTCACACAGCTACACTGACTCTCCGGCTTGATTATCCCCCCAGTCCTGGATTTCACAGTACCCCTGAGACTTGCCTGTTTATGCTGAATGCTGAGGGAAAAGTGACAGGCGATGCCGATTTTATCTTTTACAACAATCTCAGTGCCGCCGGTGGCAGTGTGAAGCTCAACCCCGGTCACCAGTACGCAGTCGTTCATTTTGCGCTTGACCAGATCCCGGATACGATTCAGAAGATTGCAATCTCTATGGTGATAGATGGCAGTGATACGATAAGCGGCCTCGCGCAACTGAAACTTTCTGCTGAAAGTCAGGCCACCTTTTTTGTCGATCTCAATGGCCGCACAGAAAAGGCAGTAATTATGGGGGAAGTTTACCGATACCAGGGCAACTGGAAGCTCAGGGCGCTTGGGCAGGGATTTAATGGCGGGCTTGAGCCACTGGCAGTTAGCTATGGTGTGGACGTGGAACCTGCAGCAGAAGTTGTACCGCAACCAGCCAGGATCAGCCTTGAAAAGAAACTCGAAGGTAAAGCGCCTGCGCTTATCAGCCTGGCTAAGAAAGCCAGTATTTCACTGGCAAAACACAAACTGGATACCGTTGAAGCACGAGTCGCTTTTGTTCTCGATGCCTCAGGCTCAATGACCGGCCAGTTTAAAAAAGGGCATGTACAGGCCGTTCTTGACCGTATAGCTGTCCTGTCTGTCCAGTTCGATGATGACGGCACGATGGATGTATGGGGCTTTGCTGAGCGTCACAAGAAATACCCTGACGTCACACTGGACAACCTTGACGGATACATTGCTGCAATTCAGAACACGGGTAAACGATCTGCCTGGGAAATCCTTCCCGGCCTTGGCGGGACGAACAATGAGCCGCCAGTCATGAATGAGGTTATCGATTATTTCAAGGACAGCACCCTACCCGTTTTTGTCGTGTGCATTACAGATGGCGGGATCAGCAAAACACGAGAAATTAAAGAGGCCATCCGCCGCTCAGCCAACTATCCTGTCTTCTGGAAGTTCGTGGGACTGGGCGGATCAAATTATGGGATTCTGGAGAGGCTGGACACCTTTAGCGACCGTCGCGTAGACAACAGCAACTTTTTTGCGATCGATAATTTTGCCCACATAAAGGACGAAGAGTTGTATGAAAAACTTCTCGAAGAGTTCAAAGACTGGCTTGGACTGGCAAAAAAGGAAGGCATTATCTGACCCATCGCCCCGGTAAGGGGCGATAGGCCTGCTGCCATGACGACACCTTTTCAAAGTACGCAGAGCTAAACAGGGCTATATGCAGATGTGATCGCTGAAACCCAACTTCACCCAGTAATTTATACCCAGGAACACATCGGCAGGGATGAAAAAAACCCGCTCGGAAAAGCGGGCTGAAAGTAGGTATTCCAATGGTAACAGGTTGAAGCATACCTAATAGTCCGAGCTACCGATTTACCAGGATGCACTCTTTTTTTGACCAGTTACAGTGGTTAAATGTAGAATATATGTTGCCTTTATGTAAAGAAGAAATTACAGAACGATAAAGGGCAATTTTTATCTGATGATTAGCTTCGACGGAAGTTTACGACGGAAACCTTGATGGAAGTGACGCCAGTGAGGCTCAGTCGCTGCGGAAAGGAGTTCATAATCACCCCGCGTATCACCCCATGCCCGAAGATGATAGTCAGTCAGAGGTCCATATTCTTTTTCAAGCCGGATAATTTTCTGTGAGCACCTGCAATTATGACCACTGATTCTGCCAGTCAGAATGCCGTCTTTTGTCTCTAATTGTGTACCAATCAGTTTGATCCTAAGTTTTTCGGCAAAGGGTCTGAGTACAATTTCCGGCGACGCAGAACATAAGGTGACGATCGCGCCGGAAGTGACTTCATTCGCCACAGCAATCAAACCTGCCGGGCGCATGAGGCGATGCCAGTAGAGCTGACAGAATTCCTCTGCTTTAGAAGACACCCACTTTTCCTCAACACCAGTAAGAAAAGTTGTAATGAGCGTTTCTTTTAGCTCATCACGCGTCATCTGCTTACCCATACAGCGTAACGTGGGTAGAGCCATGCTGACGATACGTCGCGAAAACGCCCGATTGCCAAAGGCAAACCGCAGAAAAGGGATAAAGCTATCATGCCGCGTTAACGTACCGTCAAAATCAAATACAGAAAGCATGCGGGGCTGAATGACGTTCATCGTGATCTTATTCCGTTGGATAGTAGGTTACTTCTGCCAGCCGCTGCACTATACCACCAGGACGCGAATAACAGTAACTGCACGTGAGGTGCTAACATCCTTCTCGCGTCAAAATGAAGGGCAGGGGTCCAGGCACCTCCTGAGAAAAAAGTAACTTTTTCGTGATTGTGTGCTCAGTAAAATCTGATGCGGTAACCCCATACTCTGGATTGGCGGAGGGCAGTATATTACTGTTCCTTCACAAGTAATGAGTTCTGATCTCTGTAAGCATACCTGTCGCATCCAGCACGCTGAAACCGTACCCCGGAACTGTCTGGTGTCAGGACAAGTCCACCTTGTGCAGCATGTACGTGGAGAAGCGTATCCCCACCCGACACATTCAGATGTAGTGCAGGCACGCCATGATTGATTTCCAGTAATAGACGGCTTTGTTGAATAAATCGAAATTTTGGTGAGTTGAAGGATCAGATCACGCATTATCCTGACTATACTGGCAGTTCCGTGGCAAAGCAAAAGTTCAAAATCACCAACTGGCGCAACTACAACAAGGCCCTGATTAATCGTGGCTCCATCACTTTCTGGCTTGATGATGAGGCGATTCAGGCCTGGTATGAGTCAGCAACGCCTGCATCGCGGGGACGACCTCAGCGCTATTCAGATCTTGCCATCACAACCATCCTGGTGATTAAACGCGTATTCCGGCTGACCCTGCGAGCCGCTCAGGGCTTTATTGATTCCATTTTCGCCCTGATGGATGTCCCGCTGCGCTGTCCGGATTACACCAGTGTCAGCAAGCGGGCAAAGTCGGTTAACGTCAGTTTCAAAACGCCCACCCGGGGTGAAATTTCGCATCTGGTGATTGATTCCACAGGGCTTAAAGTCTTCGGTGAAGGTGAGTGGAAAGTCAAAAAGCACGGCAAAGATCGCAGTCGTATCTGGCGGAAACTGCATCTGACTGTTGACGCGAGTAGGCATGAAATCATCTGCGCGGACCTGTCACTGAACAACGTCACGGATGCTGAAGCATCCCCGGGGCTTATCCGGCAGACCCACCGAAAAATCAGGTCAGTTGCTGCGGACGGCGCTTACGATACGCAGCGATGTCATGACGAACTGCCTCGCAAGAAAATCAGCGCGCTCATTCCTCCCCGAAAGGGAGCGGGATTCTTGCCTGGTGAGTATGCAGAGCGCAATCGTGCTGTTGCGAATCAGCGACTGAGCGGGAGCAATGCACGGTGGAAATGGACAACAGATTACAACCGTCAGTCGATAGCTGAAACGCCGATGTACAGGGTAAAGCAGTTGTTCGATGGTTCGCTGGCGTAGCGTGATTACGATGGTCAGGCTGCAGAGGCTTTGGCCATGGTGCGTGCGCTGAATAAAATGACAAATACAGGCATGCCAGATCTTCGGACCGGATTTACCTCGATAAAGGGCTGACCGGCTCAAACCGGCAACGGCCCGGACTTGATCAGGCGCTGGCCGCTGTGCGCAGCGGTGATACGCTGGTTGTTCTGTTCCCAAGCTTGACCGGCTGGCGCGGTCAGTTCCTGACGCACGAGAGATAGCGGATGCACTACAGTCCAGAGGCGTGAAGCTGGCGCTGGGAGCCAGCCTCTACGATCCGGCAGATCCTATGGGGCCCAGCGGAAGCGAAGCTACAAAATGCGACATTTGACGTCTATCATAACGGCGGGCTCTGTTGAACCCACCGTAAGTCGTTATCTAAAATTACAGGTGCGTTTTAAACCATTCTGTCTGAATGCTGATAACCTGCTTAAAGTGCTCTCCTGCATAAATGTCGTAATGGCGGGCACTGCTTTCCTCATATAGCCTTTTTTCTTTGGCCCCCACCGCGTCAAATAAGGCCCGTCCCTGCTCCGGTGGATTAACCGTATCCTGACCAGCAATAACGATCAGGGTCGGGCACATCACCTGTGAGGCATTCAATGCGGGTTTGTACAGAAGAGTTTCGCGCACCGTAAGAAACGGTATTTTAATGTCCATCTTTGGGTACTGCGTTCTGTTTTCTTCGAAAAATGATTTTGATTCTGCATCGCTCAGTACCCGGTTGACACCCACGAACATTTCTTTACCTGTGTTCTTCTGCTTTTCAGCCATCTTGTCCAGGGTTGAAAGAAAAGCTTCTTTCTCTTCATTATTCATATTCCCGGTGACTATCTCTTCACCGTCTGCAAAAGCCAGCTGGCTGACAATACATTTGATTCCCGGGTCTCTGACCGCCGCACCAAATACGTGGCATCCCCCAAATGATGTTCCCCACAGGCCAATACGCTGCGCATCAAGGGAGGGCTGTTCTCTTGCCCAGTTAACAACAGAGATAATATCGTCAATTTGCATAGCAGGAACCAAGCGGCCGCGTTCGCCGTCACTGTCCCCGAAACCACGATAATCAAACGTGATGGTGGAAAATCCGGCGCGGGTAAATGCTTCAGCAAAATCAGGTAGCAGAATTTCTCTGATACCACAGAAGCCATGGCACAAAATGATCACCGGGCTTTTTGTACTGTCGGAGGGAGAGCGAAGCGTCAGAACGATGCCGTCAGACAGTTTTTGTGTTGAAATTTCCATCAATATATATGTCCTTTTATCAAGTTAGTCATTAAAAGCAAAATTAATCCTCTGGAATCTTTTCTTCCTGCAATGCATGGTTAAGGTTTCGATAGCAGACGCTGTTTCACGATATTTTTTCACCAGAAAGGTTCCCGGCATCCGCGTTTCCGGCTGCTTTCCTTACGCGAAGAATGGTCTGCCGTGTAGTGCTAAACTCACGGGCAATAGACCAATACTTACTCCAGCGTTAAGACGTTCCAGCACCACCTGCTGCTGTACCCCATTGAGTGACGAAGGACGCCCGAAGCGTTTTCCCGAAGCCCTGGCTCTTGCAATCCCTGAATGTGTACGCTCAATCAGCAGGTCTTTCTCAAACTCAGCGACGGCCGAAATCACCTGCATGGTCATCCTGCCGGCCGCGCTGGTGAGGTCCACGCCGCCCAGCGCGAGACAGTGTACGCGAATACCGGACGCTGCTAGTTGTTCCACCGTTTTCCTAACGTCCATAGCATTTCGTCCAAGACGATCCAGTTTAGTGACAATCAGCACGTCACCATTTTCCATTCTGTCGAGCAGACGGGTAAATCCAGGCCGCTCACTGGCAGCAACCGAACCACTGATGTGCTCCTCAATCAGTCTCTGGGATTTGACGGTAAAACCAGCAGCTTCTATTTCCCTGCGCTGGTTTTCCGTGTTCTGCTCCAGTGTAGAAACACGGCAGTAGGCAAAAACGCGTGACATGATGAAAATTTCCGTCCGAAAAGGATGTACGAATCATAATGCATATCCGAAAGTAATTTCACTTACTTTCGGACAGTATTAAGACCCTGTGTACGAAACCGAACGGTTCTGGGCACCATCAGGCTGCCAGCGCCAGCCGTTGATCCATGTTCAGCTCGATACGTCCATACGGATTAACATGGTGGTATATCAATGGGGTCAGACCACGCCAGTCTTCTTCTGTCATTCTCTGCTGCCAGGCCGGCTCTGTCAGCACATTTTGAATCAACAGGGTATTGATATAGACCAGGCTGATTTGCAACAGGTGCAAAGAGAGCATCGACAGTTCCTGATCCGCAGGCCGGTTGCTGGTAAATTCTCCGTGTTCGCCATAAAAAATAAAATTATTGGCGCTGTTCCAGTTTTCCACGACGTTGAGACCCGCATTAATTTCGCAACGCAGTGACTCATCGTGTAAATAACGGCAGAGGAAGATGGTCTTAATCGCTTTGCCCAGCTCCGCGAGTGCCTTATAGGTTGGATGCTGAATGTTATTGCGGGTGAATCGTCGTAATATGGCCTCGGGTTCTGCCGTTCCGGTTTTAAGTGCCGCTGTATATTTGATTATCTCGTCATACTGTTGTGCAATAAGCTCCCAGTCGATCCCCCGGGTTAAAATCGGCGTAAGATGCGGGTACAACGATGTATCTTCCTTTTCACACACATACAGTTTCTGTCGGGCGATCGCTTTCAGGCGCGGCAATAGATCGAACCCCAGCACATCACTGAACGCAAAGGCCACCTCACTTTGTCCGTGGCTGTCCACATACTGGTGGTTAATTTCCATGTCGGTACAGTGACGCAGAACACCTTCCATCATGGCGGCCACCTCCGATGAGGAACAGCGGCGCAATTGTGAATAAATACAGGTGGAATGCGTATCCACATGCCAGTAAATCATCACGCCGCGCCCGCCATAGCGAGCATGCCATTCTGTCATCAGATTCTGATCATAAGCACCAAACTTTCGGGAGTCCGCCGCACAGGATGTCGTCGCATTCCCCCAGATAGCGGGCTGACGAATTCTGAAAATACCATTCACAATATGTGAAATCGCTGAGCGCAAAGCATCTTTCTGAATAAACCGCCGTTTAACGTAACGCAATTCATCATAACTGACGCGGGGTTGCTGGCTGGCGATACGTTTCAGCCCTACATTCGTTCCGAGGCCAAACAGACATAACAACAGGCGGCGTTGTAATACCTCAGGCTCCAGCACTTCCCGACTGGCCGATGTGCGAAATAACCACGAGAAATGTTCCCGTAAATCCACCTCCTTGAGTATGTCTATCAACTCCAGATCGGCCCAGCGCTGGCCAATCTCCTGCTTCAGCGCTGCGGTGTTGGGCGGCTCCGTTTGTTTATCCAGCGGCGTCAGGTGGATACGATTTTTCCCCTGTTCCCTGATGCGAAGTCTGGGATTATCCGGCAGGCCATTATCCAGCGTACCGAGCCACTGGCGCATCCTGTCTTTGATTTGATTAATAAAGGTTGTCGCATCAGTGGGTGCCTGCAACAGGGAATAATAATATGCGCGGTTAGTGGCAAAATCGGCAGGGAGATCTTCTGCCGGATCACGATAGCGATCCGCGCCGGTGACCCAGATTTCTTTGTTGCGCAGACTTTTGCGTAAAGCCCGTAATACACAAATTTCATAGTTGGTACGATTAATACGCTCTTCACCGGACTGGCTCTGTACGATGACAACATCCCGCCATTTTTTCTGAATAATACCGTCAACAGGCACATCACCCACCGCATAGAAATGCTGATTGCTGGTCCTGTTTTCCTTAATAATCTGGATAGCATCAATCACGGGCCGATAGAGGGCATTGCCGGACTGAAACTCAAGCCGGTCCAGTACCGGCATCAACATCCTGCGATAGTGGTTACCGTAAGAAGAACGCATGGATTCATGTACTTCCTGCTCAGTATTCACCCCTAGAGTTTTGAATTCATCGACCAGATTTTGCAGCATTTTCTGTGAGACAACAGGATAGACAACTTCCTTTATGACACCGTCTGGCTGGTCAACGGTAGCCTCGGCCATGCGGAATAGCAGACGCGCCTTGCCCCTGACCTTTTTAAACGCCGCAAACTGCTTTTTATCGACCTTTTTTTCAGCACGGGTACCGAGATTATGGATCAGCACCATCAACATCTCAATCAACGCATCGGTCAGTTGCTGGCGGCGACGCCAGCAAAACATAGCTACCATGCTGTAACGGATCGCTGAAGGGTGGCGACGAAGCTCCCTGATCGATTCACTGGCACACCGTTGTTGAAACTGGACGATGAATTTAGGAGATATGCCCTGAAAAATATTCGGCAGTAGCGCAACACCATCAAGGCATTTTAGTTGGGCGATGACGGAAAGGACATTCTCCAGACTGGGCCTTCCCGGGTCAGCTTTGAGGCCGCTGAATGTGACTTCGTTTACCTGGGCAGCGCCCGGTTCTTCGGCAGACAGTAGATGATTGATGGCAACCTTACTGTCGAGTGAAAGTCGGGTAAATATGGTGTTTTGTTGCTTTGTTTCGAACTGGTGTACAGCTGAACGTATAATCCGCTCCAGGTGCTCGGTGGCTGGCCGTTCAATCAGCTGTTCCTGACACCAGTCAGTAACAAGTTCACTGCCATGTACGGCCTGCGGATTTAACGGGAGGATAAATTCGGTTAACCAGGCGCTGAGTCGTGCGATATCAGCTTTACTGGGGAGTCTGACACCCAGATAGCGACGAATATGTTGTCGGTGTCGGTGTCGCTGAGCCTGCCGTCCCTGAAACGGATAGTTTTCAGGGGATACGGAAGCGCATCCGACCTGCTCAGCGATGGTGTGCACAATGCCGGAAGGGAAATCGTGTACAGAGTCGGGATAATGGCCCTGAACCTGTCGGAATTTTAGTTGAAGGGCAAATCCCAGACGCCCCGTATCGGTCATCCCCGGTAGCAGGGAAAGCTCGTCAGCAAGCAAATGCCACTCGTCCCTGTCATCAAAAGCCTTCTCCTGTAACAACATCCCAACTCCCTGAATCATCAATGGGTAACCGCTATGGTAACCATTTCACAGGTGAGTAATTTTTATTCAGATCCAGTTCAAAAAAGTCAGATGCCGCATTTTGCAGCTTCGCTCCCACTAGGCCCAAAAGTGGTGAACGGGCAGCGTCAGAGGGGATGACCACGACTGAGGGCAGCAGTGAAAGCAACGGTTCTGCTCCCGTAGTATCGAAGGAGAAATAGCCACAGAGAATATTGGCCACTTCGCCATCACCTCCAAAACTGAGACTATTACCTGAACATTCAGCAAAGATATCTTCGCACCATTGTGTTGGAGTAGAAGGGTTATCTACCAGAGAAAAAAGGGTCTCAGGCTTCACCAGGAACCCATCTCCTTGCTGCAGTTCAATGGAGTTTTCAACGCCTTCCACTATAAGCATTCCATGTCCAGAAACCATGAATCCAAAGCGAATTGAAGCACTTCTTACAAAGCTTATCCCCCACGGGGCATGCGGTAAAAGGCGTGAATAAAGTGCGCTTTTGAGACGCATAGCAGCAAATACATCATCGAGAGGATCCATTTTTTCCCTCTTTCATGGACGGTTAGTCAGTAATAATGTCTTTTCAGACATTCTACATCCAGTAAAAAAATTTTAAGGTAGCGACGTACTCAACAAAACCAAAGAGAGCAATATGCATAGCTATCGACTTGAGAGTTTCGGAAGTTTACAAGGACTGAAGTTAATTGAGGAACAGCAGCCAGTCCCCGGGCGTAATCAGGTTCTGATAAAGGTCCGCGCCTGTAGTCTTAATTATCGTGATCTGGCCATTCTGTACGGAACAGGCACATTAACCCCTAAAGCCGGGCTGATCCCTTTATCGGACGGGGCTGGTGAGGTCGTGGCTACAGGCGATTCTGTGGGCCTGTTTAAAAAGGGGGATCGGGTTGTGGGAACCTTCTTTCCTCACTGGTTTGGTGGAGCACGGGATGCCGCTGCAGGGAGAGGAACTTATGGCACTCAGGCCGATGGATGGTTAACCTCATACAAAGTGGTTGATGAAGAGTCTCTGGTTTCTGTACCTGATTACCTGAGCTGGGAACAGGCTGCCACTCTCCCTTGCGCAGCAGTTACAGCATGGAACAGCCTTCAACAGTCGCGGTCTGTATTACCGGGAGAGACTGTGCTTACCCAGGGCACAGGTGGAGTCTCACTGTTTGCGGTGCAGTTCGCCAAAATCATGGGGGCACGCGTTATTGCGTTAACGTCAAATGATGTAAAAGCACAGCTATTGTCGGCGCTTGGTGCCGATCATGTCATCAATTACCGACATTATCCTGAATGGTCAGTAAAAGTCCGGGAACTGACACAAGGCAGGGGGGTTGACCGTATTGTGGAAATTGGCGGGCCGGGAACCTTAAATCAGTCTTTACTCTCCGCAGCGCCGGGAGGGGAAATTGCTCTGCTGGGCTTTGTTGCACAGGGAAGTGCATCAGTCGATTTTATGACTTTGTTCAAAAGTGGCGCAACTGTAAGACCTTTCAGTGTTGGCAGCCGCGAGGATTTTGTCGCTATGAATCGGGCGCTGGTAAAAAGTCAGCTTCAGCCGGTTATAGACAGGGTATTCGAGTTTGAACATGCTGTTGAAGCATGGCGATATTTTGAAAGCCAGCAACATACTGGCAAAGTGGTCATCACGATGAATTGAAGCAGAAAGAGCCCTGATGCCCACTAAAGGCCGGGGCTTATGCCATAAGAGCAGACAGGTTTGTTCGTCGATGATGATTTCCTGCAGTTAAACGCCTCACCTCGATATTGTCTGCGTTTTACGAACTTCCGTTTTTCACTCATAGCGGACTGCGCTCACTTACTGCTGTGAGCGTTACCTTGAGTTTAATGCCAGCCAGGTATAGTCAGGTTGACAGTACTTGTTTCAGACCTTCGTCATTAAAAACGGTTCCGGTCTTCAGGACGCCATAACACCAGTGCACCAGTTTCCGCATCAGCGCGCCAATGGCTACCATTTTAGGTTTACCCCGCAGGCACATCTCATCGTAAATATTACGCATTCGCTTATTGTAGATTTTTCCGCACAGGGCGGACATGTAAAGCCTCGCTCTCAACTGAGGGGGGCCGATTTTCGACATCCGCGGTCGGCTCCGGACCGATGTGCCTGAGCGTTTCTCGATCGGCACCACGCCCAGAAAGGCGGCAGCCTGCTCAGCTGATGCAAAGTTATGGCTGCGAAGCTCGACCAGCATATGCATCCCCAACTGGGGACCAACCGATTTAATTGAGTTCAGCAGTGTATAATCACGCCTCAGTGCAGGGCTGGCTTTGATATGTGCTTTAATCTGCCGCTCGATATTACTTACCTCCTCGCGCAGAAGCTGCGCCATACGCCTGCAGGAACTGATAATATCTGCAGGTGTGTCTGTCGACAGGTATTTTTCCAGCCTGTTCTCCTCACGCAGGGCATCACCCAGCAGAACATCACGCCGTCGCAGGAGTGCAGCGAGATATCTGATTTCGGGGGACGGCGGCTCCCAGTGGTGTGGCTTCTTAAGGAATGCGTAACAGGCAAGCATATACGCATCCACCTTATCCGTCTTTGTCATTATTCCCATGCCGCGTGCAAACTCCCGACTGCGGTGAGGGTTGGCCAGAGAAACCCGGAAACCGGCATCATGTAACTCAGTGGCCAGCCGTTCGTGATAAACACCGGTAGCTTCCATCACAACATGAACATCCTCAGGACCGCAGTGCTGGAGCCTGAGCCAGCGAAGAATATTTTCAACTGAATGTCTGTTATTTTGGATGTTACGGGTTTTTATGCGTCCTTTGATACCGTCATACAGTATGCAAAGATCAAGGGTGTTTTTACTTACGTCAATGCCGACTGGAAACATGGTCAAACTCCTCTCACATAAACCGTCACGCCTGTTCGCCTTGTACATACGGAGTCGAGCTCCCGGTAACCGTTCAACCTGATGTGCTGGCGTGAAAGGTGAAGCGGAGGGCCATATGCTGCAAATCAAGGTTCAGCGGTGCTGGCTTTTCTGACCTTAAGTGAAGGGGGCGGCTCACTCAGCTTCAGTGGTGGTAGCTAATCACCACAAACTGTTAGATACAAGGGTGAAGGGATAGGTAGGTGATCCCTTTCTATCCCTCACTGGTATCGGCAGCTAACCCTCATTTCAACCGACCCACATTAACTGAAAACGAAAGCCTTTTCTTTAAATCCTCAGGAAGTCTCAGTATGCTCATGAATACCATTATTTGTTTGTGGTGAGCAATCCCGATGTTTGTTGGTTGCAGACACTCGCCGTGAGAAAAGAGTAAGAAATATCCCGGCAACTAACGGTATAATAAAGAGCATTGATTGAGTTGAAATTGCATATCCATATACATAGCTTTCCAGGCTTACCGCAATCAGAGGAAAAATAAGGAATACAAGTGAAGCCTGAAAGGCACTGGCCTTTTGCTGAAGTGCAAAGTAGCACAATATCCCAAAAACCCCGGCAAAAGCACCGAGATACAGGGTAGCTAATATTGAGTGTGCTGAGAAGGCTGACACCAGTGGTCTTTCGAAGAACCATCCTGCCGCAGAAAGTAACAATCCTGCCAGAAAGCACGGGAGCGCATTAAACGTTATAACAGAGACAGCACAGCTTCTTTTCTTGCATTGAGTATATATTATGGCATGGATGATTACGGCTGAAACAAGCGCAATGATTCCCTGCCATTGGGTCTCTGTGCTTGTTTTCGTTTCTTCGAGAAGAATGCCCGCCAGTGCCACTATTGCGATAGTTAAACCCGCAATCTGCATTGAGTTTGTTTTTTCATTCAAAAACAAAACTGATGCAATCAAAACAGCCACAGGCATGTTTGAAAATATAATGGAGGCAAGCCCGGAGCTGACATATGTTTCACCATAAATCATTAATGAGAAAGGAATGGCAAAATAAAAAATACAAATTACAAGCTGGAACAAGCGTTGTCCGCGTGGAAATAAAAGCGGTGTTTTTCTTAACCATGCAATGCCGATTAAGAATGGAGCTGCAAACATAAACCTCATCCCGGTTGCAAACACCGGAGGGATAGTTTCAGCGGCTATCCGCATAGCCAGCCATGTGGTCCCCCAGGTCAGTGAAACCAGCAGGAATAATACCAATATCGTCACTCTGCGCATAAGATACTCCCAGTAAAAGAAATTAATTTAACTTTTTAACGGGAGAAAAATATTGTTTTCTTCACTTTTATTTTATACTTTTAGAGAAAAATATTCTCCATCAGAAGGGGCGGTTATGCTGGATAAGAAAGATAAGGAGCTGCTCAGGCTGTTACAACATGACTGTACACTGTGTCTACAGGACCTGGCAGCGGCTGTCGATTTAACGCCGAATCCTTGCTGGAAGCGCATAAAACGTCTTGAAGATGAGGGGATCATCACTGGTCGGGTTGCTCTGTTGAGTAAGGATAAGCTTAACTTGTCGCTTACAGCCTTCGTGATGATAAAAACACAAAACCACAGCCATGACTGGTATAAACATTTCGTTTCGCAGGTCAATAGTATGCCAGAAGTGATGACTTTTTTCCGTACCACGGGAGAATATGATTATCTTCTTCAGGTAGTGGTTTCAGATATGAAGGGTTACGATAGTTTTTACAAAAAGCTGGTCAGCTCAGTAAGCGGATTGAGTGATGTAACATCCAGTTTTTCCATGGAGGAAATAAAATACACCACTCAACTTCCATTACCTAGTTAATGGTTTCGCAATTAATTGTCAGTCTCCATAAAACGACCGTTTTATGGACTCACTGTAGTGCTGATCATCAATCAAACGCTGTGTCTGACATTCGGTCAAAGCAAGCTGATGAGCAGCATCGCGACGACGCATGCGCTTTTCAATAACTGACTGAATGATGTTGATCCGACTGAGTTCTTTGTCTGTCATAGTCACCAACATAAGATCGCGGTCCTGTGCTGAGCAAAATGAAGGCTTAGCGTACACGACGCGTGTGAATTGTGCTGAGACGACAATAACGCTTTGTGTACCGGCATATCATTCTCGGCCAGACCTTCGGCACGTCAGTGCTCTCCCGCGACGAGCTGCGCTTTATGCTGGTTCATACCAGGGAGGCCTTCCTGCGCGGGCATAACAGGCTGGCAACCCTGCCGGCCCTGGGCACGCTGCTCGACATCACCCGTGACCTGCTGGCCTGGCAGGTGGAGCATGACCGTCCGGTGGATGACCACTACCTGAAGGGGATCTTCCGCCTGGCCGGCGAAAACTGGATGGAAGAGTTTGACCGGTTCCGGGCAGCGCTGCGCCCGGTCGTGGATCAGATGTATGCCGAGCATCTTTTGCGTCCGCTGGAGAGCGACTGTTTTGAGCTGGCTGACATTCCCGACGCTAACCTGTCTGAAATTTTCACCCTGCCGCGGCTGAAGACCATATTCCCTCTGGTCCTGCGCGGGCTGGGCTGGACAGAACAGAAGGCCACCGCTCTGGCGCAGGAGCTGCGCCCGGTTATTTCTGCCGTAACGGAAACCATCGGGGCCGGCACCCTGCGCCTTGATATCCGCATTGACGGCCAGCCCCCCGGAGAACGCCCGGGGGCCTGGTACACCACGCCCCGTCTGCACCTGCTGATCACCGGCCAGGACTTCGTGGTGCCGTACGGCTGGGAGGCGTTCTACGAACTGCTGGGCCTGTTCACGCTGTATTCCCGCCATCCGGAAGCCCTGGCGCACGGTCACCAAGGGGCGCGTGTGATGTTCTCCCCGCCCGGGCATGTATCAAAAGAGGGATTTTTCGGTATCGACGGCCTGCGGATTTTTTTACCGGCGGAGGCCTTTGAGACGCTGGTCCGGGAGCTTACCACGCGATGTGCGGAAGGTACGCTGGCGGAGGCCCTGACCGGGCTGCGCGGCCTTTACGGAGATCTGTAATATGAAAATACTGAGGCAACTGTGGAACCAGAAAGGGCTTGATGCGGCAGTTGAGAATGTACCTGAGGATCGATATGGCTTCAGAAATATTGCAGAAAATATCTCCCGATCCATTCTTTCCCTTCCACAGGAAGCTTCAAATGTGATCGGAATTGAAGGAGCATGGGGCTCAGGTAAAACAAGCCTTCTGAATCTGATACTGAAAAGTCTTTTTCAGCACAAGGATGGACACACGCATGTACTGCATGTTTCCCCATGGCTGAGTGGCAGTGATCCGGTTGAAGCGCTCTTTCTTCCTGTTGCCACGGTTATTCAGCAGGAAATGGAAAAACGCTATCCTCCGAAGGGCTTCAAAAAGTTCTGGCGTAAATATCTGTTGTCACCAGAAGCTCAGAAAGTGATTGAGTATGCTCAGGATACTTCATCGCGCGTTCTTCCGCTGGTTCAGTATATCGGGCAGTTTTCCAGCATCATTAACTGGATAGCAGGCGGGATAAAAGTATTTACCGAGAGTCGTCTCGCAGTTGATCAAAAAACGACAACAAAACTGCGGGCTGAAATTGCGAAACAACTGGTTACTCTGGATCTGAAATTCATCGTCGTTATGGATGACCTTGATCGACTTGAACCTTCCCAGATTGCTGAAGTGTTCAGACTGGTGAGGGCTGTAGCCGATCTGCCCCGCTTTACCCATATTCTCTGTTATGACAGGCAGATTATCACTCATGCCGTTGAGTATGCGCTGAATATAGAAGATGGCAGCCGTTACCTGCAGAAAATCATTCAGCTCAGTTTTAAATTACCCCGGCCTGAAGCCTTTGATTTACGCAATGAATTTCGCCAGCGGGCTGAGGCGCTGTAACAGCAAATTAATAATCAACCGCCAGACTCTGGAATGTCAGGGGATCTCGCCGCGGTGACGGATACGTATGGTGGCGCACTTTCGACGCCACGGGAGATCCATCAGGCGATTAATTCCCTGATTTTTCTGTATCCGGGGATGCGGGATTTTGTGTATTTCCCTGATTTGTGCCTACTCCAGCTTATCCGGGTGACAAACCCGGCCCTGTATGACTGGACAGAGCATTACCTGACAGAACGGTCCGTGATTGAAACCGGCCAGGGCATGCTTTCTGACCGAGAAAAGGCAGACTTCCGGGAGGAGCTTATAAGGTCTATGAAGACGTTCAGGGCATCCAATGCAGACTCGTTTCTGACGCTTGCAGACTGGCTCCCCGGTATCAGCGGACATGATGATGCACATCTGAATCTCTTTGAGCCCGTCAGTGAGGATTTTCGTCATATCCAGACGACCGGTAAACGACTCAGCAGTCTGACGCACTGGCGATATTATTATGCCTTCTCCTCACCCCAGAATGTTCTGCCCACTGATTTCTTTAATGAGCTTTTTAAGCAGGCAGGCGTACCGGAAAACCAGCAGCAGCTCTCTGAAAAGCTCCTTTCAAAAATCAACAGTGTGGGTAGTCTGTCCGGAACCTGGTTCGAACATATACTAAGCAGGCTGACACCGGGGCTGATTAAGGAACGTAATTTCGAAGAGTGTGCTGGGTTGATTCAGTTTTTCTTCGATCACACGGATGAGGTCAGCACTCGCTTCCGGATCCGTAACACATGGTTTTCCCTGCGTGAAACTGGCATTAATCAGGTTGTACGGCATCTGCTGAAGCATATGCAGAATATTGATGAGACCAGAACAGTCACGCAGATGGAAAAGCTGATTGTTACTGGCGCTTCGCCGTTCTGGATAGCCGATTTTATGCGGGATCTTATCTGGGAACACGGTCTTGCTCAAAATGCAGTACCTTCCCCTTCAGACGCTCTTTTCAGTCGCGATATTACGGAACGGTTGCGTGACAGATTTGCTGAACGCATGAGTCAGCCAGAACTTAAGCAACAACTTCTCCTGCGCCAGTCAATTCTCGGGTATCTCTACGCCTGGAGAGACATGAGTTCAGATGAAGCCGTGAAGCAATGGGTCAGAGAAGTAACTGCCACTGATGAAGGCCTCGTTAACCTGTTGATACGATTACAGACCAGTGTCTTCAGCTCTCACAGAGGGGCATATCGCCGGATTGCGCGTGACCAGGTCAGTCCGTTCTTTGATGACTGGTCAGCAGTCGAAGAGAAGCTGAAGGTTATGCTGTCCGGCAACGAGCTGACGCCGGAGCAGGAAGAACTCAAAAGTGCACTGGGAAATGACGACTGATCTGATAAAAAGGCCGCCTGGCGGCCTTTTTATTACTCAATAAGTGGATCAGGCGCTTAACGCTTTTTCCTTGTCAAAAGGAACACCGGCATACGTCAGCTCACTCAGCAGCTTGCGTTTCCATCCACCATGCTCATCAAGCTCGGTATAGAGTACGCCCGCGAGATCGGAAGGTATTTCGATATCTCCCTTCCTTAGTACCAGCACTTTCCCGCGCCCAAGCTTACCCGCGAAATATCCCAGTTCATACAGGACATTCTGGCGTGCACGCAGTCGTGTGTTTTCAGATGCCAGGGCATTTCCACTGTCGTCGGGTGTCATCAGCACTATGGCAAAGCTGACATCTCCTGACTCCGCTTCAAATTTCTCGATTACAGTCCTTGAGCCATCAGGACGTTCAGAGAGAATGATTTCCTCCAGCCCTATCCGGGATATAAAGCGGGCAACAGACTGAAGGGCATCATTATCATGGCCGTGAACAATAAAAATTTTGCGCGAGACCTGACGTATTACTACCGGATCAGGATCGGATTCATTCTCAACATACAGCTGGTAGTCGCGAACAAAAGTTACCAGTAACGAGGATGTGAACTTACGGACAGATTCAATAATTTTTCGGTCATAGAAAAACGTGTGGCAAAAATTGAATGCGAAATTATCGTTAACGGACATTTTCCTGATTAACAAAAGCTTCAGGCCTAAAATTTCACGCGGTTCTTCAGGCCACTGCAGGATGGCGGAGCCGGCCATACTGGATTCGGTTTCATGACTTTTCGCCAGAAAGGCGTCAAGATCGACATCACATGTCAGGCGTTCGTTAACAGCCTGTAGATTACCGTCGTTCAGGAGCCGGGCCAGTTGTTTCAGTGGTTGCTGATAGTTCTGTGCATCAGCACGCTGCAAATCATACACACAATTTTTGAGTGACTGAAAAATGTCAATTGCCATCCTGCCCGTTCTCCTGTCTTTGCTGTTCGGCACTATCCAGAATTTGCTGACGCAAATCCTCTTTCATGGCCTCGATCATGGGACTAATCATCGGATTAGCGGCATACCGTGAGGCTCGCTCCTCCAACATGCTGTACGCTTCCTGAATCGCAGTTTCAATGCTGACAGGATCGTTTGCATCAAAACTTACCGGATAACTACCGTTAAGGGTTTCAGCCGCTTCCTCAACTTCTTTCAATTGTTTCTGCAATTTATCTATACCTGTAATTTTTACGCCCAAATTAGCCTCCGCAGCAGTGAAGTTCCTCAGCCAGTTATAGATAACATTTTGAAAAAGGGAAGGAGTGGAGACAACTCAAAATTCATACGATTTTACTGAGATCCGGAACTACCTTTTTTCGGATCTGAGGAACGAAACAGAGACATTGCGAACAAAATAAGAAATAAAGTGAAAAATTATTGCAAAAACGGCATTAATGCGTAATCAACAAAGGTTCTGTCTTATTCAATACATAACGGCAATAAAAGGCGAAAAACGAATTTATTTTCACTTTTTGCGGAAAAGCGGCCTTTAAGTCCACTCGTCAACAGTAAATACCTGCACATCAACCCGGACATAAAGGAGAACACTATGTCTACATTTATCGCAGCAGTATTTACTGTCATCCTCACCCTCATCGCCATCGGTAAGTTCATCTGGGCCGTTGTCGTAGCGTACCGGAGCCTCACCTGGTTCTTAACCCACTTTGACGAGCTTCCCTATATCTGGACATGCAGCTGGCGATATTACCGCCGGTATATTTTCCGCCGTATCTACCGTCGCGTCTTCAGTCGCTGATTTCGTTATCCAGCGGCATGCCCAGCCCGGCCAGCCAGCACAGACAGCACCAGGTGGTGAACACCATCTGTGTCTGACCGGATTTCCATTTGCGGATAGTTCGTGGGTCCACCGCCAGCCGGTGGGCCAGCTCCAGGTCAGTCAGGGGGATCAGCCCCCGGACCACGGAAATGTCACTGACCGAGGGCGTCTGCCAGTACTTCGTGCTGACTAGGGTATAACCGTTGAAGGCGTGGGTTTTGATCAGCGAGTGGATCAGCGTCAGGTGCTCCTGATTTTCCATCGTGCTACCCGCCGGTCAGATGCTAGTGAAACCGGGAACCCGGTGCTGCAGACGGCGGGCTTCTTCCCGGGCCTGAAGTTCACGCCCTTTTTGCAACATGTCCGCCGTTGGCTCCGGCAGGGTCTCCATGAACGCTTTAAACTGTTTGCCGATCGCGTCCAGTGACACGCTGGAGGTGATAGAGGTATGCCGGTTGGTATAAACCAGGCGTGTCAGCGGCCGGGTTAGTTCTTTACCTTCCATAAAGCGTTTGAAGATCCACAGATAGAGATCAACCAGTTCCAGTCCGGCGCTCTGCGTACCAGACTGGAAGACCAGCGGTTGCTCTGGCATGTTTTTCATGTCCATCACCGGCAGACCTGGCCCCAGCTCCCATGGCTGAGCGCGAATCTGACGATAAAATACGCTCAACTCCCGCTGGGTGGTGTTGAACTGCGATTGCTGATCAACAATGATGCGGGCCTTGCGGTTGGGAGCGCCTAGCCGGTGGCAGATCCCATGAAGCACGGACTGAAAGCCAATCATGTTTGGCATGATCTGCAGTTTTTCTTTATTGGTTTTGCAGTTGTAGCTGAGTTCATCAAAGTGGGCCATTGCCCACGACAGCGCATCAGTCACAATTTCAATGAAACGGGGATCGCCCAGCATCCCGACACGTGAAAGCAGTACGCTGCAGACTTCCCCCAACAACGCCGCCGACCGGCCATCGTGGGCTTCCAGACGGGCGCGCCAGGCTTTTTCCGCTAGCTCATCATCAAACAGCCGGGCCAGATTTATCAGCAGGGGATAGCGAAGCGGGGTCCAGTAGGCCGTCCAGGGCACCACCGGATTCATCCCCTGGTCAAACACCTGATCGAAGAAGGAAATGATGGCGTGATCGCGTTTGACCACCTGCCAGATATCAAAGCGGATACGGTGCTTTTTCTGCAGAACCAGTAACGTATCGATGACGTTATCCAGGCGGTGCATACCCAGTTCGGCGGCGTGCAGTCGCACCACCCCCATTTTTTTACGCAGCGCAGCGAGGGCAGGCTCCGCGACAGTATCGAGATCATCGGGTGAGGACAGCACGCCGTAGGACAGTATCGGCTGAGTGCTGTCAAAAAGGTTCGGTCCGGTATGGCCGGTTTCATCAACATAAAAGTGCATCAGGACATCCTGTATCAGTGGCTCCGGTATGACGCCGGACGAGGGATAAAACTATATAGAGGCCTGCAGGTCGCTCAATTAAAGACTGTCAGCCCGGTGCCAGGTTTAATAGATCGCGCAAATCAGGTACTGTCCGGCATTATTGTAAATCACCATATCACCGGTCGGCAGCTGCCTGATGCCATTATCAGGCAACCTCTCACTTCCGAAAACATTAAATTTCGCCCGATTCAAGGCACGAAAACCCACTATTTATCTGATTTTAATTGGTTATTTAATTCCTTCATGCCATTTTCCCCACTTCCATTTTCTCGCCCAGGGTGACTTTTTCTGAAGGCGTTTACCCGCTGACCGGCCGTCAGTTCCTGTTATCTCACTGAATCGCAGGTTCAAACAGCCACCTCCAGCTGTGGTATTTTTCGGATCTGCGGTGGAGAAATGAGAAAACAGGATATGCACAGCATATCCATATTCCGCGCATCTGCATAGGGCAGACATACGCATATGCCAGTCATCTGCATATGCGACACCTATACAAACCAATCTGGCAGGCATATACTGCACATATGCACTCACACATCATGCATGATCAGTTGGAGGAACATCCATGCGCACAGTTTCGATATTTAAAAACGGCAATAACCGCGCCATCCGTCTGCCCCGGGACCTGGATTTTGACGGCGTCAGCGAGCTGGAGATCGTCCGGGAAGGGGACAGCATCATTCTGCGTCCCGTCCGGCCGACCTGGGGCTCGTTCGCGCAGCTGGACAGGGCCGCTCCGGACTTTATGGCGGAGCGTGAGGATGTGGTCAGCGATGAAGGACGCTTTGAGCCATGAAGAAAACCTGGATGCTCGACACTAACATCTGCTCGTTCATCATGCGCGAGCAGCCGGCAGCGGTGCTGAAGCGCCTGGAACAGGCGGTGCTGCGCGGTGATCGCATCGTGGTCTCGGCCGTGACGTATGCCGAGATGCGCTTCGGCGCCACCGGCCCGAAGGCCTCGCCGCGCCATATTCAGCTGGTCGACGCGTTCTGCGCGCGCCTCGATGCCATCCTGCCCTGGGACCGGGCCGCGGTGGACGCCACGACGGACATCCGGGTGGCGCTGCGCCTCGCCGGGACGCCGATCGGCCCGAACGACACGGCCATTGCTGGGCACGCTATCGCGGCCGGCGCCGTCCTAGTGACGAACAATGTGAGAGAGTTTGAGCGGGTGCCGGGTCTGGTGCTGGAAGACTGGGTGAAGAAAGCCGCTCTCTGCAGGGTAATTTCTTGAATTACCATGCAGGTTATTTCGGCGTGCCGCTTATTATGCCCTTAAGAGTGTAAAGCCTGTCGAACTGGGCATAAGGTTCCCCTGTTTCCGCTGCGTGTCGGAGTTTTGCGTCCAGAAGGTCGGGCAGAGCGATACCATGACTGAGTGAATGGTAAAGATCATAACCGCTGACACAGATCACCCGTTTTCCTTTCCCGAAGGCCGTCAGACCTTCATCAGTAAACCCCATCCATCTGATGAACACGCCCCGGGCCCACTTTGCCTTGGTGCTGAGTTTTCCTTCGAATACGTGCAAATCTGCCGCTGGCGTTCTGTTCTGATGCCACTTAGCTTCCAACAGGTAAAAGTCATCATTCAGCCGGAAGCTGCCGTCAATCTGCTCGCCCGGGTTACGGAATGACGAGCGGGGGGAAAGCTTAAAGATACTGAAATTCAGGCGCTTCGCGAAGTATGTCGCGGCCTTTTGGAGGATGGCCAGTTCCTCAGCCTGCTCCGCCAGTTGTCGTTTAAGGCGGACATTTTCAGCGGCCAGTTCGCTTTCGCGCTCTGACGAACTCATTTGTTGCTGCTGTTTACTGCGCCAGGCATAAAGCTGAGATTCGTACAGGTTGAGTTCACGGGCTGCGGCGGCCACACCGATGCGTTCAGCGAGTTTCAGGGCTTCGTTACGAAATTCAGGCGTATGTTGTTTACGGGGCTTCTTGCTGATTGATACTGGTTTTGTCATGAGTCACCTCTGGTTGAGAGTTTACTCACTTAGTCCTGTGTCCACTATTGGTGGGTAAGATTAATCTAATCCCCAAGGGTATTGTTGTTTTTAATAAAATTATCGTGATAATTATTTCAAAAGAGGGTATTATTAAAATAATTCCTAAATAAACAAATATCCAATTCTTTTTTATGAATTCTTAATCACACAGGGAAATGCTTTATTTATTTTTTCAAAGTAAAATCAATTTGTTACTACCATGCAAACACAAACACAAACCTTATTAAGCACATAAAATGAATAATAATTCATCATGAAACTGTAAACATTATGTTTCATGTAAAATGGTATTATGTTGCTTTAAAAAGAAATACATTTATAATTGAATAGATAAATTACTGGAGGCATCATTAGATAATGAAACTGGTGTTTCAATGGAAAAATATATTTACTTTATGTGCAATAAGGATGTTACATTAGTGTTAACTGATGATTATTATTTTTATTTCGGCCTAAAGCAGTTAACTGGACTACCTCTGGTTTATATTACGTATGAAGGCTCGATGGATAAACCAATAGTTATTAAGCAGAAAAGAAATATAAGAGTATTGGTTGATAGCCGGATTTTTTATTCAGGGAAATGGGATGGTTATAAAATGTTAAGGAAAACATTAAATATGATAAGTCAATGGATGTGGCTTGACATTTCGGGGGGGGGGAGAAGTTTTATCCTAAAGGGTGTGATTATGACATCTATGTCAACATGCAAGGAAATTTAAAAAAAACATTGAAGAGCTATATTATGCATACTTAAAGAAAAATGTTAGCCGGATTGGAAATCATTACCCACAACTAACAAAAAAAGAACAAATCATTCTACAATGCTTACTCTCCAGGAGGGAGGGCATCCATGAATTAAAAAGCCGTCTAAAAATTGAAGAGAAAACACTATCGTGTCACAGATGTAAAATAACAAGAAAATTTGGTTGTAAAAGATTCATAAGATTTATGTATCTTTACAACTTAAATAAAGAAATAACTGATGAAAAATGGTGCACATCAAATACCTAGATAAAAAGGGAGGAGGAGGTGAACTATCCATCCATTATATTTATAATTCTTTTTCTATTTTATTTGTCAATTTATAATTTTTATTCTTACATAGCTCAAAGAAGGAGGTTGAGAAACATATTCCTATCAAGAAGAAGGAGGCGCAAAAAAAATAATCACCATAAAACGTCTCACACTCAATAAATAATATAATAATCATATATAATTAATGACAGTTTTAGTTGATATATAAGGATGCATTAAAGGTAAGAACACTATGAGATTGTATATCGTTACCGAAAACACTTACTTCTTTGCAGGAATGAAATGTATTTTCCGGACATCCAATATTATCTTTGTCTAATATCAAACAGTGATATACATGCATACCTACCAGACTCAAACACAATATTTTTATTAGATGGTGTGAATCATAAATTTTCGATAAAAGAGTATAGCCATCTAAAAAAGAGACAATTTTAAGATAATCGGTTAATTCAGCCATTTTACCGAATTGTACTGCCAGTTTATTTAATCACAGTTCGTCCTCTGATGAAAAACGGGAAAATGCGGGGCTGTCTATGTCCAGAGCACCAACGACGGTATTATTAATCCGGACAGGTAAAACGATTTCCGAGTTACTGGCTGTATCACAGACAATATGACCATTAAAACTATGGACATTATTTATGCACAGGATCCGTTCCTCTGCAACTGCCGTCCCGCAAACGCCGGAGCCTACCGGAATTCGGGCGCAGGCAATGTTCCCCCTGGAATGGTCCAAGAACAAGGATATCCTTCTCCAGCACATAAAATTATATTCTCCATACGGTTATACAGCAGCGAGCTGGTGTTAGCCATCATGGTAACAAAGCTGGTTTCTCCCGCCATTAGCGAACTTAAGTCACGAAATAAATCTCTGTAAGAAAAATCGGTGTTCATCTGTTATTCCCGGTGGCGATAATCCTGAACGTTATCCCCTTGCCCCTCAAGGATGGGGGATAACGTTCACTGCATAATAAAGCGTTTTAGTTATTCGTAGATATCAGCGTTACCAAAGGCATAGTTGTTATTACTGAGGCCGGTGATAACGTAATATCTGGCCCCCATTTGCGCCGCAGCCATGGCAAATTTCTTCTCCAGTTCTCCCTGAGTTGGCGCAGTTCCGCTGATGCTACCTATTTTTTTATGACCTGCCATCTGTTCTTCGGCCATTTTAATGGCACCTCTGGTCAGCTCCATTGAAAGTGCGTTATTTTGTTCTGGTATTTTTTTCTGAGCAAGTTTATACAATTCGCCTCTGTGCCCTGTGGTGGCCAGTTTTGATAAGGCTGAAGAAGGTTCATGGTCGAAACTTCGGACTGCGGTTCCTGTCACGCCCCACACACCGGAGGAAAATGGTGTTTCGTAGTCTCCTTCAGAAATATTTTTAATGCTGATGACAAACATACCATTATGACGGGTCAGTTTTGCCGTCATAAACTTCGCTGCAGCCCCGAGCCTGAGTTTTCCACTATCTGCTGTAACTTTCACAAGCTGGTCTGCAGCAGGAGCCCGGAAAAGAGCAATCTGTTCCGTTATGTCTACCGGTTTCCCGTCCTCAGTCATCAGACCTGTGAGATTAATCCCCTGTTCTGACGCCGGGGCAAAGAACCAGCCTTCTGACGCAGAGGCGGCATGCATGAAGGCAAAATGCAGATACTGTCCGTGATGTTTCTTCACCGGAATGCTGAATGAAACACTTTTGCCAGGCAAAGTGGCCCCCACGACCGCCCCGTCAGGGCTGTTGAATTGCCCAATAATTTCGCCGTAAGAATCTGACGACATGACGAGCCGGCTGGCTGCTGGCGTTTGCGCGCCGGATTTATCGCCGGCGACGGCGGCCGCAATACCGGAGGATGAGAGTAACAGGGCAGACACAACAGCGCTGGTTATAACGGTTTTCTTTAACATATTTAAGTTTCCTTGTAGTGATTACTCATAAAACAGAACCACAGATGATTATTGTCCGGCCTCATGCCGGTATTCAGCAGAGCCAATAAATTTGGAGAACCGTTCACACCATATCTGAACGGTGGTGAATTCATTGACGTTAACACTGTCAGGAATACTCTTTCTGAAATTACCAAAGTTTTTGAGTTCTCCAATCAGCACGGCCTCTTTTTTCATTTCCAGAAAAGAACTCTTATCTACCGCCTGTTTTTTCGTCAGATAGATTTTGTAATCCGGCCCGGGCGCTACTTCACCTTTGAAGGCGATTTCGTTATCGGTAACGTAAAGCTCGCCCTCTGCCCAGTGAAGAACATCGCTGCCTTTCTGATTACGTTTAAAATCACCCTTATATTTTGCCAGCTTCCGCACATCGTTGATTTCGTTCAGCGAAGCATTTTCCTGGGCAGTCAGTATCGGCAGCAGATAAATCCCCAGGCCGGTACCCGCTCCCAGAACAGCCAGGTGTGAAATTAGCAGGATAACTTTAAGTCTGGTCTTCATTTTTTCCTCCATGAGTTGATAACAGCTTACCTGCCATCGTTATATACTTCATTATATATGCTTTACTGATTTATGGCTTCCATCACATGTGATGAATAAACTACTGCGGCGCCCGCGTTCAGGGAAACAGCCACGGCCAGCGCAGCGGCGATTTCTTCTCTGGATGCACCGGCTTTCAGGGCCGCCTGTGAGTGAATACTGATGCAGCCGTCGCACCGGGTCGTTACGGCGACCGCCAGGGAAATCAGCTCCTGTGTTTTCTGGTCCAGCACGCCCTGACGATTGGCAAATTCAGCGATAGTCTGATAGACCTTCAGGGGTTCAGGGATCTCAGTCACGAGTGAGCCGACATTTTTAGGTTTTTTCTTTATTCATTCCAGTTCATGTTCATAATTTTTCCTTTGGGTTACAGGGAGGGCTTTCAGGCCCTGATAGTTAAATATCTTTTCAGGTCATGTTTCAGCAGGACAGCACCGGCACCGATTAACAGAACATCTTTTATGATGAAGCTGTCAATTTTCCCCAGTTGTGGCAGCAAACTCAGTGTGGTGATACCTGTGACGATAACGATGATATCCCCCAGCACGCCGGCAGCAGGTCTGAAGAAACCGATAATCAGTGCCAGAAAGGTAAGCGTTTCCATTACGCCGAGGAAGTAGCTCCCCCCGTGGACACCAAAGAGGATATACAGGATATTCAGCCATGTTGAGGAAATAATAGGTTCGAGGGCCATCACTTCAAAATCAAACCATTTATAGGTCCCGAACAACATAAATATCGTGATAACCGACAGGCGAAGAATAACCATGTCGTTGTCTGAGCGGATAAAACTTTTGAAAAAATTTTTCATTCTATTCTCCAGGCAAAAAACTATGCCCTGTCAGAAATCAGGTACGGGCATCAAGCATCATCATTAAAGCGTCAACGGCACCGGTATAGGCATCATGAGGAGGGATCCGGTTCAGCATCAGCGCGCCCTTCAGTGCGGAGCAGACAATGATGGCAAGCTCATCAGGAGGGACGACAGACCTGAGCTCGCCGCTTTTCTGCCCGGAAGCAAGGACGTTTTTCAGTATTAGCATCTCCGTCTGTGCCAGGCAGCTGACAGCTTTCTGCAGTTCAGAGGAGAACTGGTGACTGTCCGACAGCATGGCGTAAACGCCGCACATTTCCTCTCTCTCTGCACAGCCGGCAAACGCGTCGAGATACGCCCTGAGGCGTTGTACCCCCGGAGGAATATCATGGAGGGCGGCATCAAGCTGACTAAACACCCCTGTTTTGTATTCGCAGTAGGCCAAACCCAGATCGGTTTTCCCGGGAAAATGGTGGTGGATACTGGCTTTTCTGATACCAATCTCTTTTGCCAGGTCGGCATAGCTGAAACCCAGAAATCCGCGTTGCTGAATTAAGGTATCCGTCAGGCGAAGTATTTTGTCGTAAGTAGACACCGCATTTTCCTGTTATGTATGAAGGGCACTGTATACGTACCTTAGCGGTAGATAACGGCGGTTCCGTAAAATTTATTTTTACCGTCAAGCGAAGTGATACGGAAGTAAGAGGCCCCGGCCTGCTCTACTCTGGCTTTAAGCGCAGCGGTCACTTCGTCTAGCGTTGACAGATTGCCGGCAGAAATATGGCCTGACGGCATCAGACCCGCAGCGTCCTGACGGTTAATTTCATCTGCGGCGGCTGCGTAGCTGGCCAGGGTAAGAGCAAGTGCGGCAACGGTGGTATGGATAATGCGTTTCATGGACGATCTCTCCTGGTGATTAAGTATACCTGCATCCTACCTATCAATAGATAGGTAGGCAAGGAATATTTATAAAAAATAAGAGGGATGAGATATATTCATTTGTTTTTATTGCTTTTTTCCAAAACTAAAAAAAGCATGACTGGCTCAACTTACCAGTAACATCCTGAATATCACACGATGTCAGTCAGTGTTACAGGTAACGGATTCGTGGATGGAAAAGAGGTTTCACTGGCAGTGACGGAAATTTCGGCGGTTCCGGCGTAGAACCCCATTATGATTAGTGGATACGCCCCTACATTTCCAGACAGCTGTTATCACTTAATCTATTACTGGCCCGCAGCCGTAGATATTCTAGCCACGGTGGTAACGAGTATCCGGAAGAGATTCCACTCACACTCTTTCAATCCTATTGCAAAAGCTGATTTACTCAACAGGATTAAAAGAGGGAGTTTGATACAATTTATTTCACTTTTTGTTAGAATACTAATTCTTTTCTTGTATTTTTTTGAGGAAATGAGCACGGAATACGACATAATCTTAATCTGTAGTCAGTAAAGAGTCTATCCTCCCTGACTACAGATTATGTCGTGTATTATATGATATCAACTTGGCTGTCAGCGGCCATGTTGATATCAGCGTACCTTTGTTGTAAAGGAATACCGGTCAGAACAGCACAGAGTAGTTCAGACCAAAGGTTCGGCCCCTGCCTTTGTAGTCGTACAGTGACGCTGGGCCGTAACCCGGGCTGTAGTACAGTGGTGCACGCTGCCCCCAGACAGTGGTGTAGTCACGGTCGAAGAGGTTTTCAATGCTGAAGCTGAGTGTACCCACCGGAAGCTGATAACTGCCGAGCAGATCCACGGTGGTATAGCCATCGACCTTGTAGCCCTGCGCGTCGCTCACGTCAAAGGAGGTGGTGCTCTGCACGCGCAGACTCCACGGGTCCGGTGCCCAGCCAATGTAGGCTGTCGCTTTTGATGGGCTTGCTGTCTTCACATCGTATTTCTGCCAGGTACCGTTCACTTTCGACTCAGTTTTCAGCACGTTGAAGTTCACTCCGGTACTCCAGTCAGTATCAGGAATCAGGTAGTCCACCGCACCTTCCACGCCGTAAATACGGCGTTTGTCGTCCACCACGCTGATGGTCAGATCTTTATTCGCCACCACGCTCTTATCAGAAATCGAATAGTAGGCCGCGATTTGGGTGCGCAGATTATTGCCAGTAAAGCGCCAGCCCAGCTCATAAGAATCGACTTTCACGCCTTCCAGCTTGCTGTCGCTGACGTTCACACTCTTTGTTAGAGGAAGATGGCCGTTCACTGCAGCACCATAGATGCCGCGACCATAGTATTTACCCGGGTCCGGCAGCTCCACGCCCTGGGAGAAGTTGAGCCATGCCTGCTGGCGTTCGGTGATGTGCATCAGCAGACCGGCGTTGAACAGGAAGTTGTCGTAATCGACTGAGCCGCCAGGAATGGCGTCGGCGGATGTAGCCTTCCCGGCGGCAATCTGCCGTTGCTGCGCGTAGCCGATGAAATCATCAATCTTGTTTTCAGTGTACTGATAGCGTACGCCACCGTTGAGGGTAAAGAGATTATTGATGTCATAGCCTGATTGCAGGAAGGCCGCTAGGTTGGTGATGTCATACGACGGATAGCGCCCGGTGGTGTAAATCTTCTTGTTGTTCAGCCCTCCGGAAGCGCTTGCCTGAGCCAGGTCGAAGAACATCTGGTTG
>OHAE01000217.1_pt1 | contig 54382 bp, 37 predicted proteins | sample 1577061 | NCBI WGS metagenome assembly OHAE01 (sample SAMEA3541535, study PRJEB24748) | human gut metagenome | biome: human gut; feature: human-associated habitat; material: faeces | place: China | collected 2012
CACAAATTTTCAATGCTTGAAAATGTTCTGTCACATGGTCTGCCACTTGCCATTTATGCTTCTATTATTTATATCTTTAGTATAGACTTTCTAAAAGACTTTGACTTTTACAGTTATATTTTGAGTTTCTCAAACTTCGTATCTTTACCTTTGGCATTTGTCTACTTTGATAAGAAGGAACAGGAGCCGGATTTTCATTCTTCGAGAGTTTTTGATATACTGATGAATTTTATTTTCTCTCCGGCAATAATTGTCTATACGGTCATCTTGTATATCTACTTTGCTAAGATTGCCGTTCTTTGGGAATTGCCTAAAGGCCAGGTGGCATATATGGTATTTGCTTTTGTGTTGAGCGTGGTGATAGGTAAAGCCTGTCAGCCGCTTTTGTACCGGAGATTTTATGATTGGTTTTATCGTTATGCCAGCTTTATCTCTTTACCCCTGTTTGTGATGTTTTGGGTCGGGGTAGGCTATCGGATAAATGAATACGGATTTACGGAGGAGCGTGTCTACCTTGTATTATTAGGCGGACTGACTACGTTTTGTATGCTCTTTTTTCTGACAAAAGTGTTGGGAAAGTATTTATATATAGCTTTAATTGCTATTTTTGTTCTCTCGATATTTACCTTTATCCCTGCTGTTTCTGCGAAGCGGATAGGACTGGTCTCACAGACGAAGCGGTTGGACAAAGTAATAGAGAAGCTGGGAATTGCGGATTCTTCAGGTCTTTTGCATCGTATTCATGCAGATAATGATACGGTTTATAAGAAAGAATACGAAGAATTGTATGGTGCGTTCAGGTATGTTGCCGGACAAAGGAGTGAAGCATATATGATGGCTCATTATGGTGTGGATGGTGCTTTTGATTTGAGAAAGAAGATTATTCCCGGTCGTTTGGATAATTATGTGACATGGGGAGGGGAGATTGATTCTCAATCTGAAGAGAGATTCATTACTTTTGGGGCTTGGGCGGATATTGAGGGCTTTACCGGATTATATGATCTTGATGTAAGTCCCGAATATTCTAACGGTGATTATAAGGCAACAAAGAGAATGTATACTTTTCGTTTTAAGAACGGTACGTTAACTTTGAAAGATACTTTGGGAAATATGGCAGTTCAGGACATGAATCAATATGTCAACGGTATATTAAGAGGCATGAAGTCTTTGGGAGATATGCCGGATTCATGCAGAGAGCGTTTGCATTATGTAGATACGGATTTGGGACGTATTGTGTTCAGCAGTCTCACGCTTTCCGGCGATAGTATATATAAGGTGGATTATTTGAGAGCGGATTATTTATTAACCAAATAAAGAAAATATGAAGAAAGTAATTTTTAGTGATAAGGCTCCTGCTGCGATAGGACCTTACAGTCAGGCAATAGAAGCAAACGGAATGATATTTGTATCGGGACAACTTCCGGTTGATGCTAAAACAGGGGAATTTGTTCCGGGTGGTGTATCGGAACAGGCACGTCAGTCGTTAGAAAACATCAAGCATATTCTTACCGAAGCAGGATTGACGATGGCGGATATTGTTAAAACTACGGTATTCTTGTCTGATATGTCGCTCTTTGCGGAAATGAACGCTGTGTATGCTACCTATTTTGAAGGAGCTTTTCCTGCTCGCTCGGCTGTGGCTGTGAAGGCATTACCGAAAGGTGCTTTGGTGGAAATCGAGTGTATTGTTGCCCGTTAGTATGACCGGATACAGTCAACTGGATGATTGAATCGTTTCAGCGGGGACATCCTTGCGTTTAGGCAAGGGAAGCCTGTCGTTCAGGCTTGGGCAAACGACAGGCTTCCCTTGGTGAAACGATTCAATCGTCTTGATGTTTATTCTTGATAACAATAATCTTTTAGTAAATCCGCAACGATAAAACTGCTTCCGCCTACGAAGATAAAATCATTCTCTTGTGCGTTTTCTTTTGCAGCTTCCAGAGCTTGTGATACGGTGGGGTAGCGGTTTCCTTTCAGTCCGGCTTTGTCGGCCAATAGTTGCAGTTCTTCTTCCGGTAAAGCACGTTTTACACTGGCACGTGTAAAGTAATATGTAGCGTCTTTAGGAAGCATGGCAAGTACTCCGCTTATATCTTTGTCATTTACCATACCTATTATTATATGTAATTGACGGTAAGTCTGATAATTGATTAATTGTTCTACAATATAAGATATGCCTCCCGTGTTGTGTCCGGTGTCGCAGATGATGATAGGGTGTTCCCCTATTTTCTGCCAGCGTCCCATCAATCCTGTTAAGTTTGTGACTTCGGCGAATCCCTTGCGAACATCGTTCTCGGATAGCTTAAATCCTTTTTTGTTTAATTGGCGAATAGCCGAGAGCAGTGTATTCGTGTTTTTCAATTGGCACAGACCGCCCAGCTCTCCGTTTAAAGCGGCATAATCTTCCGTTTGGTAAACCCATTGCCCGTTTTCATCTTTGCGTGCGTCATGGAGCAGGTGCTCTTCTTCCGCAAACAGGATGGGAGCGCCAACTTCCTGTGCCTTATTGATGAACACAGGCTTTGTTTCCGGAGTCGTTTCTCCGATAATAACAGGAATATCGCTTTTAATGATGCCGGCTTTCTCGCTTGCTATTTTAGCTAATGTGTTCCCTAAGAATTGGGTATGGTCAAAACTGATGTTGGTGATAATGCATAATTCCGGCGTGATGATATTGGTACAGTCCAATCTGCCTCCTAAACCTACTTCTATGATTGCAACATCAACTTTTTCCTCTTCGAAATATTTGAAAGCCATGGCTGTAGTCAGTTCAAAGAAAGATGGCGCCAGGGGCTCGAAGAATGAACGGTATTTATCAACAAAATCCACAACGAATTCTTTCGGGACGGTTTTCCTATTTATGCGGATACGTTCCCGAAAGTCTACCAAGTGCGGTGAAGTATATAATCCGGTCTTGTATCCGGCGCTTTGAAGTATCGCAGCCAACGTGTGCGAACAGGAACCTTTCCCATTGGTACCTGCCACATGGATGGTTTTGAACTTCCGGTGAGGATGCCCGAAATATTCGTCTAAGGCATAAGTATTGGTCAGACCTTCTTTGTAGGCCGATGAACCGATTTGTTGGAACATCGGAACACTCTCATATAAATAGGTCAAAGTCTCTTGATAATTCATCGTTTTATAATATTTAACAGCGAACCGGGTTCACTGTCTTATTAAAATAACTATATTAGTTGCATGATTAACTGCTACCTTTGGCATTAATCATAAATCGATTGCAAATATCAACATTTTAAATCTAAGAAAGTATGGGCAAGAAGAAAAATTTTGTTTTGGATACAAATGTAATCCTGCACGACTATAATTGTCTAAAGAATTTTCAGGAAAATGATGTTTATCTTCCTATTGTTGTCTTAGAAGAGGTAGATAAGTTTAAGAAAGGTAATGAACAGATAAACTTTAATGCCCGTGAGTTTGCCCGTGAGTTGGATGAGATCACCGCCGACTGTAATTCACTGGAAGGTGGAGTAAGCTTGGGCGAAGGTATGGGGAAACTCTTTGTGATTGTCAAAGAAGCAAACTCGAAACGGGTGAGAGACGCTTTTATGGAGCGTAAGCCGGATCATGATATATTGGAGGTTGCAGACTGGTTGTTGGAAAGAGATAAGAAAAAATCTACTATTCTTGTTACCAAAGATGTGAATCTGCGTATGAAAGCACGCTCTTTGGGTATCCCTTGTGAAGATTATATTACCGATAAAGTAATCAATATCGATATCTTTGAGAAATCCAATGAGGTATTTGAGGGCATTGATCCCACTTTAATCGACCGTATTTATTCTACTAAAGAAGGGATTGATATCAGTGAATTTGATTTTCAGTCTCTCGTTAAACCTAACGAATGTTTCATTCTGAAGAGTGATCGTTCCAGTGTTTTGGCACGTTATAATCCGTTTACGCATTGTGTGCATAAAGTCAATAAAGGGAAATATTATGGTATTGAGCCACGAAATGCAGAACAGAGCTTTGCTTTTGAAATTTTGAATGATCCGGAGATAAAGCTGGTTGCTTTAACGGGGAAAGCCGGTACCGGTAAGACATTACTTGCTTTGGCCGGAGCATTAGGACAACTAAACGACTATAAGCAGATATTGCTTGCACGGCCTATTGTAGCACTGTCTAATAAAGATTTGGGATTCTTACCGGGCGATGCGAAAGAGAAGGTTGCTCCTTATATGCAGCCTCTATTCGATAATCTGAATGTAATAAAGAGACAATTCTCGGCTAACTCTGCGGAAGTGAAACGATTGGACGATATGCAGAAGAGTGAACAATTGGTCATTGAGGCGTTGGCATTTATTCGCGGACGTAGCTTATCTGAGACTTATTGCATTATAGATGAGGCTCAAAACCTGACTCCACATGAAGTAAAAACCATCATAACCCGTGCCGGTGAAGGAACAAAAATTGTGTTTACCGGAGATATCCAGCAGATAGACCAACCCTATCTTGACAGTCAATCCAATGGATTGGTTTATATGATAGACAAAATGAACGGACAAAATATATTTGCACATGTGAATCTGGTGAAAGGAGAGAGAAGTGCTCTCAGTGAGTTGGCAAGTAATCTGTTATAATCACTGAATTCAATGATATCTTTTGTACGACGGGCTATTTTTATTGAATGGCTCGTCGTTTATTGTTGAATTTAGGTTTCGATTAATAAAAAATATTCTATCTTTGCGTCCTATTATAAACAATCATAAAATAAAAATGAGAACTAAGCTGTTTCGTAAATATCTATCAACAAAGGTTCTGCCTATCTGGGCTATCTTGTTGCTGGATATTGCTCTAGTTATCTTATCGTGTTTGGTAGCATTTTTCCTCCGTTATGATGTGGATGGGATAGTGGATGAATCAACATCAGTAGAAAAGTTTTTACTGATAGCTGTTGTTGTTAATGTCTTCTTTTTCCGTTGCTTCCGTACATATTTAGGAGTCCTGAGATACTCTTCGTTCGTAGATATTATGCGAATCTTTGTTTCTTTGACAATAGCTTATATTGTGCTTATATTAGGAAACTCTCTTCATTATGTTATTGAAGGCGGTAAACTATTGCCGGATAGCGTAATCTTTATGGCTTATATACTGAACTTTACCTTGATGGCGTGCTCACGTATTGTTGTGAAGTTAATGTATGAATCGGTTCATTTTGATGGGCGTCGCAGTGTGAATGTATTTATATATGGAGCAAAAGAAGCCGGAATTAATATTGCGAAGTCATTGCGTGTCAACTTAAAGAACCGTTATCGCTTGCGCGGGTTTATTGCCGATGAATCTGAATTGATAAATAAAGTGATGATGGGAGTCAGGGTATATCCGAATGATGACTATTTATTGGATACGATTGATGACCGTGGTGTTAGTGTGGTTATCGTATCGCCTGCAAAGATGGAGACTTTAACGGGTACTGATCTTGTCGATACCTTGTTAACGCATCACGTAAAACTACTTACTGCTCCTCCGTTGAGCGAATGGAACGGACAGACAATAGATCATACCCAGCTAAAAGAAATACAGATTGAAGACTTACTTCCTCGTGAACCGATAGAGGTGGATATGATGAAGATTGCATCACATTTGGAAGGAAAGCGTGTGCTGATTACCGGTGCTGCGGGTTCTATCGGTAGTGAGATAATGAGACAGGTTGCTTCTTTCAATCCCTATAAGTTAATTTTGATAGACCAGGCAGAGACTCCTTTGCATGATATCCGTTTGGAATTGCAGGATTATTGGCGTAATATAGATGCAGTTACTATTATTGCGGATGTGTCTAACCAAGGACGGATGGAAGAAATATTTAAAGAATACCGTCCTCAGTATATTTTCCATGCAGCAGCTTATAAACATGTCCCGATGATGGAAGATAATGTATCCGAATCTATTCGTGTGAATGTGATGGGTACTCGTATTGTTGCAGATTTGGCGGTGAAATATAATGCGGAGAAGTTTGTAATGATATCTACGGATAAGGCTGTGAATCCGACCAATGTGATGGGATGTTCCAAGCGTTTGGCTGAGATTTATGTGCAGTCTTTGGCTAAGAAATTGCAATCAGAGGGTGATAGTTCCGTGAAGTTTATTACAACACGCTTTGGTAATGTGTTAGGCTCTAATGGCTCTGTTATTCCTCGCTTTAAAGAACAAATACAAAGAGGTGGGCCTGTTACGGTGACACATCCTAATATTATCCGCTATTTTATGACGATACCTGAAGCTTGCCGTTTGGTTCTGGAAGCGGGAAGTATGGGCAACGGCGGTGAAATATATATCTTTGATATGGGGCATCCGGTTAAGATTGTAGATTTGGCGAAGCGTATGATTTCTCTTTCCGGACGTAGTGATGTCAAGATTGAGTTTACAGGGCTTCGTCATGGCGAGAAGTTGTATGAAGAACTTCTGAACACTAAAGAACTAACAAAACCTACTTATCATAAGAAAATAATGATTGCGACAGTGCGTGAATATGATTATGATGAAGTAAAGGTACGTATACAAAAGTTGATTGATGAAAGCTATTCATATGATCAGATGCGCATCGTCGGAGCAATGAAAGATATTGTTCCAGAGTTTATCAGTAAGAATTCTTGTTTTGAGGTGTTGGATAAGAAGTCATAGGAATATTAGTATTTATCAGATATATAAAAAATCTGCTAGTAAAGACTACTAGCAGATTTTTTTATGGATTATATCAAGTGTTTATCTGTTGTTGAAATAGATAAACTGTTTCTCGATAATTATTTAAAGTCTTTCTAACTGTACCGTAAAGTGGCGCATCAATGGAGCTTCCCATGCAATACGTACACCTCTCGTAATACTTTCACGACGGTCATATACATTCTTTAGAGCTACTGCAATGACATCCATGTGATTATTGGTGTATACTCTTCTAGGTATGGCAAGACGCAATAGATCCAAACCTCCGAAACGGTTTTCGCGTGTTACAGGATCACGGTCTGCCAACAAGTATCCGATTTCGCATCCTCTGATACCTGCTTCCAAATAAAGTTCTACGGTCAATGTTTGAGCGGGGAACTCTTCTTTAGGGACACAAGTCAACACTTTAGGAGCATCGACAAAGATGGCGTGCCCACCTGCAGGACGTTGATAAGGAATACCGAATTCATCTAATCTGTCGGCGAGGTATTGTACTTGACGGATACGCGTTTCCAAATTATCAAATTCCGTGTTTTCATCCAGCCCGATAGCCAAAGCATTCATGTCGCGACCGTTCATACCGCCGTAAGTGAGATAGCCTTCAAATTGTACACAGAATCCTTTTGCTCCATCGTACCATTTTTGTTTACGTGTAGCAATGAAACCGCCCATATTTACGATACCGTCTTTCTTGGCACTCATGGTCATACCATCTGCCAAGTCAAACATTTCGCGGGTGATTTCTTTAATTGTTTTGTTTTCGTAACCTTTTTCACGTGTCTTTATAAAGTATGCGTTTTCAGCAAAGCGTGCAGAGTCAAAAATTACAGGCTTATTATATTTATCGGCAAGAGCACGTACTTCACGAAGATTCTGCATGGAAACCGGTTGTCCGCCTGCCGTATTATTGGTGATTGTCACAATGATAAATGGAATACGGTCACTATATTCCTGCAATGCTTTCTCCAATTTTTTCGGATCTACGTTTCCTTTGAAAGGAACTTCCAGTTGAGTGTCTTTAGCTTCGTCTATGGTGCAATCCAAGGCAATAGCTTTGCGTCCTTCGATATGTCCTTTAGTTGTGTCGAAGTGAGAGTTTCCCGGTACAATATTCCCTTCTTTAACGAGATAAGAGAATAATACATTTTCTGCTGCACGTCCTTGGTGAGTAGGGATAACATATTCAAAGCCGGTAAGCTTCGTAATCATGTCTTTCAATTTAAAGAAAGATGTTGCACCTGCGTAACTTTCATCCCCTAACATCAAGCCTGCCCATTGGCGGTCGCTCATCGCTCCTGTTCCTGAATCAGTGATTAAGTCGATATACACTTGTTCGGCTTTAAGCTGAAAAACATTGTAATGTGCTTCTTTAATCCATTGTTCTCTTTCGGCGCGTGTGCTTTTCCGAATGGGTTCTACCATCTTGATTTTCCAAGATTCTGCAAAAGGTAATTCCATACTAGATTTTTTATAGTAGTTAATATTTATGATGAAGCGAAGTTACGTTTTAATATCATAAAATCCAATTATATTTTCGAAAAAATGTATGGAGATAGTATACTTATTCGTATGACAACCGTTCGATTCCCTGTACTTCTGTTGATAGTTCTCCTACGGCTCCGGATGGAATCTGTTGATTGACTGCCGTATAAATGCGTATAAAGTCTATGGCATCCAGTTGTACCTGATTACCGTTAGAATCTATTGCCCAATCAATTTTAAATTTACTTCCGTCGCTATTGTTAGGTTGATTATCCGCGTAGCCGTATTTATAGGAAGACATAACCCATTTATTAAGAGAATTGTCAAAGAATCCGTTATCCAGAAGCCGTGAACCTTTGAATGTAAGAGTGGACGCTGTGATCCATGAAGGGTAATAACTTTGATCGTGAATTGTTTTTGTTATATATCCTTCTTCGCCTTGATTGTCTGTCCAGCGTATCCGATTAGGTTCGGTGTCTGACTTATAGTAAGTAATTTCATAATTGTGAATTGTTCGGGGATTATCATATTCCGAACCTTTCAACTCGTACCATTCATCATCCGGTAGTCCATTTCCATTTGTGTCTTTGGAAACGAGGACAATGCCGGGTTCGGCACTACCGTCAAAAGCATTGCCGAGTATTCTGAAATCGTATTTTCCTGTGTGATTGAGAATCGGACTGTCAAAACCGACTGTTATATATCCGCCGAAACCTCCCAGGCTTATTAATGAACCCTGTTCGAGTCTTTGTAAACATTTGGCACACATTGTCGTTGCATCGTCTCCTTCTTCATGAAGAGGGAGCTTATTGACGAACTGGCCCGCAGCAGGCATGTACTCGAATACTTTGGTAATACAATTGGATGCCGTAGAACCATTGTTCGGATCATCCGGTAGTTCCTGATAAGGAGCGTCTGTGAAAACGATGGAATTGGGGTTTATACCTTTCGCATCGATGGTAAATTTGTAACGACCGTTTTTATCGAAACAAACCACTGAACCGTTTACCGTATAATTCTGTGCATCACAGATGTACACGTCCTCATTAATAGGATTGACAGCTATTTCATAGATGTGTGTGAATTCTGTTTTATCTTTGACAAAGTTATCGTCAATAATCTGACCGGTGCGTGTGTCCATGACTTGAATACTTTCCTGCTTGGAATTATAGCTGTACATATAAGCTTTATATCCGGAGATGGTAAAGCTGAGCACCGGAAGATGATAGGTGGTGATAACTTCATCTGTTTCACTGTCTATACGGTGCAAACGGCAGTCATAATCTCCTGATGATTCATCGTATCTTCCTCTTGATACCACGTATATGTTACCTATCACATCTGCATGTATTGTTCCGGGGTTTTCACCTACTTCTATTCTTCTTATTTCTGTGAATGTTTCTGTGTCGATAACAGACACGGTATTATCCGGATTGTTTTGGTTCAGACCACCGGAGTTGGAAACATATACCTTACCGTTGGCTGTGCATATTCCATCGGGGTTACGTCCCACTGTTATGTATTTCTCAACATTGAGAGTTGTGGTATCTATTTGTGCTACGGTGCCGTCAAAACTGCATATATAGGCTTTATTCTTATAGAAGGCAGCATATCGGGGTTGCCTGCCGATACCTCCCTCGTTAAAAAGAGGGATTTGTTTCAATGATTTTCCGGTATTTAAGTCCATGACTTCTATCTGGCTGGATACATTGACGACACACCATAACTTAGAACCGTAACGTTGCAAATCATTGGCGGTATCACCCAGTTTTCTTCTGTTTTGCTTCTTAAAGAAATCATAACTGGTCTTATCATTTCCGCGTTTGTCTTCATCCTGAAACGAAACCATCTCGCCTTTGGTGAAGTCATAGTAAGACAGGCTGCTGTTGTTCGTATTGAACAGTCCTTCGCATAAGATATACATACCGGATGTTTGCGTGTCTGTAGGAGTGTCACCTCCGTCTTCCCAAACAATCTTATCATCGCATGAAGCTAAAAGGATAAAGAGCAATATAAAGAGAGATTGCCATCTCAAGGGATTTATTCTAATCTTATATATAAAAGTATATCTATTCATTGACTTTAATATTTAAAGATGATACTGCCTCTGAATTGTCTTCCGGGCATAGGGTAATTCTTAACTACTTCGTATCTTTCGTTCGTGAAATTCAGTGCCTCCACTTGCGCACTCAAACTGCATTTTTTAAGTTCGAAAGTACGGTATAACGATAAACTATGTTCATGATAGCCCTCCATGCGATATTCGGATGAATTATATTGGTTGCAATAGCGTTCGCCGGATACCAGAATGGTATACCCGACACTTATCCATGGCATATCCAGGTTCATGCGTATCGAGCCGGAATGACGGGGGGTGTAAGGTATTTGATGATTGTAAGTGGCTTTATAAGGCATTATATTTTTATCTGTTTTATCCAGTGCACGCTGCCACGTATAGTTTCCCGTCATATATAAATGTATATCCTTATAGAGATTAAAATTTAGTTGGGCATTTATTTCCGTACCTTTAATATCTACGCGACCTATGTTCATCATACTCCAGATAAACAGATTCTTGGTAGGCATTGCTACAATCTTATCTGTTATCCGATTATAGAAAGCATCGGCCGACAAGGAAATAGAGGATAAGAATGTACTTGTTTGTTTTATCCAGCTCACCCCGGCATTTAGTTCCGTGGCTTTTTCCGGTCGGAGATTGCGTGTACCTACCGTGCCGTAATAAAGGTCATTGAAAGTAGGCAAGCGGAAAATATCTTTGTAAAACAGCCGGATACGCAGTTCTTCTTGCTTAAACGGTTGAACGGACAAACTGACGGAAGGAGACAACCGTTGCCTGTTGGGGGCGGGGTTGCCTTGCTTTACGGTTTCTTTGGTCAGAGTCGATAACAAATGTGCTGTTGCCGTAAAACGTTCTAAAACGTACTTTGCTGCCAATACATTTAATAAGGTGTATCGTGTTGGTACGGCAAAATCCGTAAGGTCGGCACGCATATGATTAATGCTACCGTCATTGGCTAATGAAAAAGATAGGTGAGAGGTGGGGCGATACATTACCGTTGCAGAGAGATAATATTCATTCTGGTAATAATGGTTATCCTCGAAACCATTGATATTATGTATTGACGGATCGTTATAACGATTAAACGACCGGTTGAATTTTGCATTTGCCAATAAAGACCACTGATTATTGAAACGGTTTTCGTAACCGGATTGTACAAAGAAGTTCTTGTCCCAAAGTCTTTGTCCGGCATACTTGTTATATAAGATGTTGGTAGGAAGACCACGTTCCGATTGATAATAATAGGCTTTCAGGTTTGCTTTCCGATGTTCTCCGAAAGTTCCGTAAATATTTGCTTCGGCTTTGAAACTTTCAACGTCGGAGTTCTCCCGGTGACGTTTCTCCGTCGCATCACCATTGATTAATGTATAAGGATAAGCACCGTTTATATGTAAATAATCCAAGGAAGCGGAAGAAGAGAAATTTTTATTCCAGCGATTTTCGATGCGTATGTTGGGGTTTACCAATCCGAAACTTCCTGCCTTTAATGAGGCATTGAGGTTTGTCTTTTTTCGGATGAATTGGGGCGTAAGTGTATTGATATAAAGCACTCCTGCTGCGGAGAACAAACGTGCCGGTTGAAAGATATTATCACTTTGTCCGCTTGTCAGGCTCACTGCATCTACATTGTCGAGTGACAGTTTTCCTAAGTCTATCTGTCCGGTTTGAGCATCTGTGATTGCTATTCCGTCATAGGCAACAGCCGTATGTGCAGCACCCAGACTTCGTACGGAGATTGTTTTTAATCCCCCGATACCTCCGTAGTCTTTTATTACTACTCCGCTAAATAGTTTTGCAGCATCAGATACTTGCATTGCACCGTTTTGCCGGAGTTTGTCGGCATTAAGAATTTGTAGGGGAGTGGTAGAACGAAGTTCTTTCATTTTCCTGTTTTCTTTTACTACCACTTCATCTATTTTATAGACATGAGTAGTATCTATTCGTTGCTGTGCTTTTGCTTGATAAAAGATGCAGCCGACAAATAGAACCTGAAAAAACAGAAAAGATCGAAATAGCTTCATTTTTGTTTATGCACGTATATTTATCATTCGAAACGGAATAAAGAATCTAATAGACAAGATTCCTTTACTCCGTTCTGAATTATAATATGTTAGAGTTCGATGGTCAATTGATCCATACTGAAATATGCCGGAGTGTTCATCCCCCATTCTCCATTGTCAGAAGAAGACAGGCTGAAGGTTATTTTATCAACCGTGCCAAGAGCAGATAAGTCCACTAAAGTCCATGTGTTTATGATAGTTCCGTCTTTGGCTAAATAGAAATCGACCTTACCGGTTTCTTTATCTGCTAAACTTCCGGTAATGGTCAACTTAAACCAGTCGTCTGCGGTGAACTGTTTGGTGTTATTATCACCATTTTTCATAGACAAGTAAGAATAAGTTGTATTTGTGAAATAAGCACTTTTTAGTTTGTGAGAAGCATTATTGGCGAACTTAATAGCGTGTTGGTTCATGCCATCGATAAATGCGGTAACGTAAGTATCTCCATTTACACCTTTTCCGGTAATAGCTGCAATACTGTTTGTTGTTGTAATGTCAGTCTTGTTTGTGTAAGTGAAACCGCCGGATAAAGAATATTTTCCGGAACCTACCCAATCGGCACTATAGTTATCGAAAACAAAAGTTTTTGTATTGTCAGTAAATGTACTGGTATAAACACTTCCAAACTCGTTGTTAGTGTCCGTTCCATTGCTTTCATTACTTAAATACTCACTGTTAGGCTCGGTAAGCATTCCTTTAAAACAGCATGTGACGTTGTTCTCATCATCATCCTTGCTACAGCTACTAAAAGCTACAATCATGGCAAGCGCCATTAAAGATAAAATCTTTTTCATTTCTAAATAATTAAAATAAATAAGTGATTAAAATATATATGTACTAATTCTCATTCCTCGCAAGTATTAGCCGCATAAAGCATGGCAGGTCTTCTGACTTGTTCCTGTTGGCAGACTCCTTCCCGAACCTTTTGTTCAGTGGTGTGAGTATTTGTCTGCAACATACTATTGGAACTTACAGCAGCGGGACTGTTCAGGATTTCCACCTGATTCCCTTTTAATCACTTTCTTCCATGAAAAAGAAGTCTGTGAACCAATGCGGTGCAAAGGTATAAAATTTATTAGTAAAAGTGATGATGATAGCTAAAATATCTATTGGGAATAGTGATTTCTTTCTGAATAGCCTTTCCTATTTTATTGTTTTTTTATACCCCCTAGTTTATTTTTGTCGCGGAGCTCATTATCAATGCTTTATCTTTTAAAAAGCCTCAAAAAAGAAAACTTGTGACATTAATCTCCCTTATGAGTGTTGAAAATTTGTCGCGCTTTTTGCATGAGAATGCACTACGTCTTTACCCTTGATGCACTACGTCTTTTGGAACATGACTATAGAGGAATACGGTTAGGTATAGGGACGAAAAGTGATACTACTAGTGAAGACAATCTTTAATGGTCTTGAAGATTGAATAGATATGCAGGCATTTATCTTCTTTTATATCTTTAAAAAACAGCTGTCATTCTTGTCACTTGTCACTAATTAGGTTGCTTTTTGTTGATGATGTTCTTGATAATGAATAAAAATAACTATTATATTTGCTTTAACTTCTCATTTTTAAGTGTACCTTTGCATTTGAATTGGTGTGTGGCTTTCATCCACAAGAAAGAACACATAATAGGGAATACCGTGAGAATCGGTAACAGTACCCGCTGCTGTAATTCTCGTTGAACCCGGACACATTGTGTCACTGGAAAGCTGAATTTCCGGGAAGACGTCCGAAAGGGGAGAGATAAGTCAGAAGACCTGCCAGTATCATTATCTTGAATATCTTATGCTTTCGGGAGTTAGAGCAAGGATAAGAACTTGAAAAGATACCATGATCTTTTCATCTCTTTTATCTCCTTATGACATAAGATTATTCAATGGTTTAGGATTTTATTAAGATTCTATATAAACTGTTTAATTTATTATGCTTATGAAGAGAATTACGTATTTATGGATGATGCTCCTTTGGATAGGTCTGAGTGCAATTCCATTGTCCGGTTGGGGACAAGGCGAGACATCCCGTAAAGTACTTATGTCCCAGTTTGGGAAAAGTATAGAACAAATTAGCGCTGATGAAGTTATTGATTTTTATGATCCTTGGGAATATCAGGGCTTCGATGGAAATTCAAAGAGTTCTTATTCTTCAATAGTCTTTGAACCTGCGGAAGGATATGCTATTCAAATTGTATTTTCAAATATTGAGGTTAGAAATGATGGAACCAATTATCCGGGATATTTGAATATTTATAATGGAGTTTTTGATCCGGATAATACAATAACATATCCTTCAACATCCGGTGGGGTAACCACAGCAATGTTGCCGGTTGGTAATCTGATGGAAAAACTTGATGGGACATATACAGGAAAAACTTATGTTTCTACTGATCCGTCGGGAGCTCTTTCTGTTGGCTTTCATTGGAAATATGCGAAAAAGAGTCAAGGCTGGCAGGCTAAAGTCAGATGTGTAAAGGTTGAGGATATGACAGTGACTGGTGCCGGTTCATCCTATGAACAAGTGGATCAGGAGCCTATCGGGAAAGAAGCTGTTGGTTTAGTTAGTTTCTATATAGATACGGATGGATTTATGAATGCGGATCATCTGACTTCTGTTTCTTTTACCTTACCTGTTAACGAGGATGTAATAGAGCCTGCACAGTTGAAACTTTATGATGGACAAGGTGTCGGCTTTAAGGGGCAAACGGATTTAGGCGCGACTTTTGCAGAGAATGCCGGAACGTATACATTAACTTTGGATAAAGAATTGAATGCAGGTAGGAATTGGTTTTCTATTGCCGGTGACATAAGTGCCGTTGCTGCGTTTGGCTCTAAAGTACAGGCAACTCTTTCTAAAGTTACTACCATAGCTCATTCTGATGGTATCGGAAGTTTGAATTTGGCATCTCCTGTTACTTTGAAAGTGCCTTATATGGTACTGATGTCTACCACTCCAACTACTTATCAGGTAGGAGATAATTCTATCTATTTTTATGATGATGGAGGTAAAGACGGAAATATATCCGAAGGTTTTAACGGACAAGTGACTTTTGTTCCCACTACACCGGGGAAAAAAGTAATGATTGACTTTACGAAGCTCGATTTATTTAATACCTATGTGGATAATAACGATATTCTCAAAGTCTATTATGGTGATCAGGTTGATGAGGCTCAGTTGGCAATGACTCTTTTGAAAGAAACTGCCATGATTCGGTCAATTGCAGAGAACGGAGCGTTGACAGTTACTTTAAAGAGTAAAGTAAGCCTTACAAAACCGGGATTTGAGGCTGTTGTGTCCGAGTTTGTACCGCAAGAGATGAGTGTAAAAGAGATTGCTACCTCTCAATATACAGACGGTACGGTAGCAGCAGGAGAGGTTGATCAGCCGATACTTTCTTTCAATATTAAAACGGAAAATTCAATACCGCTATCAATACAAAAGCTTAAGTTTTCTATAGAAGGGACGACCGTAGCTGGTGATTTGACAAAAGCAACTATTTACTATACGGCAAAAAGTGCGGTATTTGCCACTACTACAAAAGTTGGTGAAGTTGCTTTAACCGGTGCTTCTACATTTGAACTGACTTGTGATCAGGAATTGAGAGAAGGCGATAATTATTTCTGGCTGTCTTATGATTTGGATGTAAAGGCTGCTAACGGAAATATAATTGACGCCGGTATTGTCAGTTTGACTTATTCGGGCGAAGAACATATTGTATCGGATGGTAACCCGTCGGGAAATCGTACGGTGAAGAATGAATACCTTTCTCAGAATGGTGCTTTTACAAAGCAAATTTACGGAGAGTGGGGATATTCTCATGTATGCTCTTCATATTCGGATGAAACTCAGACGGTAACTTTTGTTCCGGTAACAGACGGTAACGTTATCGAACTTATTTTCTCAGACTTTAAGTTGTATGTTAATACATCTAGCTGGGCTACGGATAATCCGAAATTTGAGATTTATAGCGGAGCAGCTGTGGCAACTGATAAGCTGATTTGGAAAGTGACAAAGGAGAATACTACAGTAACTTTGAATGAGCCGATTCGTCCTAATCCGGGTGATAATTCATTGACAGTTGTTTATAGTCCTAATGGTTCTAATCAAAACAGCAATTACGGTTGGACGGCAAAAGTTCGCGAATATCTGCCTAAGAATATGACTTATGACGGGGTGGAAGTTGCTCAGGCTAATGTTGAATATGTGGCGAGTGGAAGTGCCAATCAGGAAATACTCCGTCTGAAAATAGCAACAAGTGGCGATAAAAATCCATTGCTTCTGAACAAGGTCTCTTTAAACCTGAAAGGAAGTCAAAGCAATATTGATAAAGTTTCTGTTTTTTATACCGGTAAGAACAATGTTTTTGCTACGAACAGGCTGATTGGTAGTGTTGATGTGACAGGAACTGAAGAATCTGTGGATATTCCTATAAGCGAGGAGTATCTCTTGGAAGAGGGTGAATGCTATTATTGGATAGCTTATAGTCTGAAAGTAGATGCTGAACCCGCGCAAAAGGTAGATGCGAAATTACTTTCCCTTACTATTAATAATGTAGCCCAAACGGTAACCGACGGAGATCCTGAGGGTGAACGGGAGATTAAGAATATCTATCTGATGCCGACATCCGGACATGAAATTGTTCAGGTAGGGGAATACCCGTATATGTTTTATGACGATGGAGGTGCTGACGATAAATATAGTAGTACGCAAAATGGTTCGGTAACCTTTGTTCCGGCACAAGGACAAGTTATTAAAGTTGTGTTCAAGCAATTTAAAACAAGTTCGGGAGACTACTTGAGATTTTACAATGGAGATGAGGATAGTAAAGACTTGTTAGCTCAATATACAATGTATTCTGAACCTGAGATTCCGTCTGCTCTTTTGTCTGATGCACAGAATGGTTCACTTACCGTGAAGTTCAATAGGACAGGGTATAGCGTGAATGACGGTTGGGAAATAGAGGTTACCTCTTATACTCCGCTTCCTTTAGCGTATGGTTCGGTTACTACCACCGCAGTGAATCGTAAACAGCTTTTGGGAGGCTCTTTGAATGAAAAAATGCTTTGTATGGCGGTAGAAACCACCGGAGACAGGGGCTCATTTACTATTGATGAACTTTCATTTGCCGTAACCAATTCTACCCATCTTTCTGGTATGAAAGTTTTCTATACGGGGACAAGTAATGTTTATTCCTCGGAAGCTGTGTTATTCGGTACGGAGCAGACAGGAGATGCTCCCGTCTTTTCAGGAAGCCGGTCTATTACCGAACCGGGTACTTATTATTTCTGGTTGGCTTGTGATATAAAGACAGATGCAGAAGTAGGCGCCGGCATATCTTTTGTACCGGCTGGTATTAAAGTTAATGGTGGTATCGCAGATTTGGGCACTCCGGAGACGGCGACACTGACAGTGAAAGACGGGTTCCACGGTACGCATACAGTAGGTGTTAACGGTGAATACAAGACACTTGCCTCTGCTATTGAAGATATGGGTATAGATGGTATTAACGGACCGGTTATCTTGGAGCTGGAAAGCGGTACTTATGATGAAGCGGTTATTATTCCGGAGATAGCGGGAGCTTCTGCCACTAATACGATTACTATTAAGTCTGCGACAGGTAATTATAGCGATGTGACAATTTGTTCTTCGAAATATAACGTTGGAGGTTATGGAGATGCCGATAATGGTATGCTGACCATTTTAGGTGCCGACTATCTGATAATAGATGGTATTAAGTTTGTTACGACAGATCAGTCTTATCCGTTCTTAATGGATATTAGAAATGCAAGTAATTATGTGACTGTGCGTAATTGTTATTTCCAGCGTCCGGTAGACTCTACCAATAAAAGGCATTTACTACATACGGGATTTGTTAATCAATCCGTAGACAATATGCCGGATACGAATCTGACAATCGAGAACAATGTTTTCGAGGGCGGCTATATCGGTCTTGAAGTGGGTGGCTATAATGCAGTGGAAGGTAATCGGAATTCTGGTACTCGTGTACTGAATAATGTCTTCAGGAATCAGTATGCTAAAGGTATTTATGCAAAATATGATATAAGTACGTTAATTGAAGGAAACACCATCACAAGAGATTGTGACGGAACAAGTGAATATTGCGGAATCGATATGCTTTTGGGGTATGAAGGTGTGAATATAAGAAATAATAGAATTACTTTATCCGGAAACTATCTGATTGGGATAAAGATTCGTCCGATTATAGGAATAGCTACCACGCATGGTCATATATATAATAATGTGATAAATGTAGAGGCGACAGGAAGTACCAGTTCGTATGGCATACATATAAGTAATGCTCAATGCGCATATCTTGATGTTGTAAATAATACGGTTCGTATAACAGGAACAGATACTGCAAGCTCAGGTTTCTTTAATACCACAAGGAGTTTGGGAGTAACGCTTCAGAATAATATCTTCCAAAACGAAGCCGGAGGATATGCATATCGGCTTAACAGCACATCTTATAATGTTCTTACATTTAATAATAATATGTTGTATTCATCCGGTGAGACACTCGTTAATACTGTTGATCTTTTGACGATGGAAGAATGGTTGGCACTCGGAAAGGAAACCGACAGTTATAATGAACAAGTAACATTCTTATCCGACGAGATACTTGCTCCTAAGCTTGTGGGTAATCTGAATAATGGAAAGCCATTGGATTTTGTGACAACGGATATTACCGGAAATCCTCGTGATGCGGAACATCCTACCATTGGTGCTTATGAATATGTAGAGCCGACGGTTGCCGCAATGGAAGATGGTTATCCGAAGCTGACAGGTAACGTTAGTTATAATACGGCTACGGTACTTGTGAAAGTAACAGAGAATGCTGAGGCTTATTATGTATGCAAAACGGATAATGAGGCTTCTGCTGCAGAGGATATTGTTGCTGCCGCTCATAAAAACTCTGTATCGAAAGGTCAGGAAATAACAGTGCACTTGAATGACTTGAAATCGAATACGGATTATTATGTATTCTTTGTGTTGAAGACTTTGGCTAATGATGTTTTATCCGACGTTTATTCTTTGGATATGTTTACGACTACTTATCCGCCTACCGTTATCTCAACATTTGAAGATGTAACGGAGACAGAAGGAACTTTTGAAGATGGAACAGCTTCATTTGAAGGTTTTGTGGTTGAAGAAATAGAAGACGGTGTAGGTGAAGATAACCATAAGGCGGCACATATGAGTGGAAACAGTGCAACGGTTACACTGACTAATACAAGTACCGGTTTGCTGCTGACAGGCTTCTATTTGAAATCGGATGCCGGGGTGACTGTTACCGTATCTAACGAACAGAGCAAAACGATTACTTCCACCAACGGTAAATGGATATTCTGTAACCTGAAAGATATGGGAGAGCTTACTTCCGTAACTCTTACCACTACGGGTACGCAAGTCTTTATAGATGATTTCAGCGGTACTCCGCAACCTATTGCTTTGACGATAAGCGGAGCTTCGGATGACATGATTGCTGCCGGAACGGAAGTGACCTTGACTTCTGACTTATATGGTGGCGTGCCTCCTTATACTTATGAATGGACGGATGCAGGGTTTCAGGTTCTATCTACGGAAAGAGCTTATAGCTTCACTGGAGATATAACGAAAGATTATACGTTGACAGTTGTAGATGCCTGGGGTGCAAAAGAAGAAAGCTCCGTTGCGGTAAAAGTGATAAGTGAAGCTAAGGTTGCTACTTTTGAGGAACTTTACTTGGATGAAGAAAGCTATTGGAATAGAACGAATGCGGATAATGGCGATTATTCTTTCTACAGCGGGACTTATAAATTCCTAAATAATGTAGGTACAGAGGATGGACAGAAGTATTGGAACGGATTCTCTTATTCTAATGTGACTTCTACTGTCTTTACCGGTGAATACTGGAAAGAACAATATTATTCAGCCGTAGGCAGTGGCGTAGATGATTCTAAGAACTATGCCGTAGCTTACGTATCCGAACCTTCGAAAGTAAAAGTCGTGGTGGCAAATTCGGAAAATGATGATGTTATCAAAGGATTTTATGTATCTAATACGGCTTGGGCTAAAAAGGTTATTCTGGATGGAGACGGCTTGACTCAGGGAGATGAAGGTTTCGAGAAAGGTGACTATTTCAAGTTGACAGCTACCGGGATAAAAGCAGATGGAAGCACTGCTGGCAGTCTTGATTTCTACTTAGCGGACTATCGCGGAGAGCACGAAGCGGATTATTATTGTTTGGATAGCTGGCAATGGTTTGATATGCGGGCATTGGGTAAAGTGAAAGAGATTTCGTTCTCAATGTACAGCACTCAATCAAATGAATTTGGAATGACGACTCCTCTTTATTTCTGTATGGATAACTTTAATGGCGAAAGAAACATTGTTGCCGGAGAAGCGCAAACATTTAGTTTGGGTGAATCTTCACTAAGTCTGGATAAATTCTTTACTCCGAATGATGCTGACGCTACGGTTACTTATCGTATCGAGGATGCTTATAATGAAACGGTGCTGGATGCTTCTCTGTCAGATGGTATGCTTTTGATCAATGGAAAAGAGAATGGTACGACGGATTTGGTAGTAAGTGCCCTTCAAAAGGGAAAGAAACAGTTTGTCCGTATCCCTGTCACCATTGATTCGAATATCGGTATTACCAATACATTACTTCATGCTGTTTCTGTTTATCCGGTTCCGACGGTCGATAAGTTGCATATCGCTACGGATATGGATAACTATCAGATAGAGGTGATTGCTGCCAATGGAACTATGATGCTGCTTAGAGATGGTAACTTCGGTGATACATCAATCAATGTCAGTGGATTGGAAAATGGAATCTACTTATTGAAGATTAGTAATGCGGGCACTTCTATAATCAAACGGTTTACGAAAGTGAAATAGAAGAATCGGAGTTTTGATAAATAACGAGCCGTATCGGAATGCCGGATATTATCCGTTTCCGATACGGCTTTTTAAGTTCATGGAAAGGGGATATGAGGGTTGAAAAAAGACATACGGTCGATTGAAAACAAACATACGGTCCTTTGTTCACAAACTCCTATCGTTTGCAAACAAAGGACCGTATGCTGAAAAACAGGCATTTATTCTACATGGATTTTTTGTACCTTGTTGCCTATCCGTATGATATATATTCCTTTTTCCAGATTCAATGATGTGCTCCTGTTCCCACTTTCATGTTGCCATTGCGTGAGTAATAATCCTTGCGTATTATAAAGATAGACGTGAGAGTTGGTTTCGCTTTCGATTATTAGTTCCCCGTTTTGATAGTAGATAGAGGTAAGTCTCTTTCCTTTCTCTGCAATAGATACTGCTGATGGGTGCAGATCTTGCACATCACTGATTTCGGTGGAGATTTCGCCAACTCCGCCGCCAATCTGTTGGTTGACTGCCGTATAGATCCTGACAAAGTCGATACCGAAAAGATGGACCTTTTCTCCTTGACTGTTGATAGCCCAACCAATGTCGAAACTGCATCCTTCTTTTGAATATAAATTATCCGCATATCCGTAGGCATAAGGTTTCATTATCCACATACCCGCCTCTTCATTATATATTCCGTTATCCGGCAAGCGTGCACCTTTAAAACTTAATTTGTCGGATTCTATCCATTTCGGGTAATGGGCGTGGGCGTGATTATAGCTGCCGGATACTATTCCCATATATTTCACTATACCGCTTTTTCCTTGATTGTCAGTCCATGGTATATCCATATCTTCTCTTTCCGGACGTGTATAAGTGATTTCATAATTATGTATGGTAGATTCATTCCCATATTCAGAGCCGGCAAGCTCATACCATTCGTCGTCCGGCAAACCATTCCGGTTGGTGTCAACGGATACCATGACTATACCCGGCTCTGCGCTTGTATTATAATTGTTGGCATTGCCGTAAATCAATAAATCTTTTTCTCCTTCAATATTGAGAATGGTATGATCGAATCCAACCGTAATATAACCACCATAAGCACCGAGGCATACTAAATTCCCCTCATTTAAGTTGTCCAAGCATTTGTTTGCCATTGTTTCCGCATTGTCACCTTCTTCATATAAGGGGAGTTCGTGTATGAACTGACCGGGCGCAGGGCAATATTCCAATACTTTAGTAAGATAGGGCTTATTCTGTGCCATCGTGACGGATATGTTTAACGTGGCAAGTGCTATGACAAACAGTTGTTTTTTCATATATTATTCATTCTTTAATTTTAATACCCGGGTGAAATCACTTCAGCCGGGTATCGGATTAATAAACTTGGCAGAGTTTATTTGAAATCATGTCCAGTTAAAAACTAAAACAATAAACTTTTCCCGGAATCGTGTGAAACGTAAGAGAAACATTGTATTTCTACAAGGTTGTTCTGGGGTCCCTCGCTTTTTCCTCGAAAGCTTCAGATTGTTATATGTACGGCAGGTCTTCTGACTTGTTTCGACCGATAGCGCCTTCCCGAATTTGTGTTCAGTGGCAATGGTTATTGCTCTCGGTATTGCAATGAAACTTACAGCAGCGGGACTGTTCAGGATTCTCACCTGATTCCCTTTTAATCGTTTCCCCTGAAAAAGGAATACGAACCAATACGGAGCAAAGGTAATTAAAAAAACGCGTAGCGCAAGTAATATGATATAAAAATGTGGTTTTGCTCTAAAATGATGGCTCTGTTGGCATGAGAAGGGCTTTATCGAATGATATTATCTCCTATTTCTTTGGTGCAAAATCTCCATATTTGAATAAAATATTTCAAATCGTTGCAAGATTCAATACTTTAATGTATCTTCGAAACCTATTAATCTAGAAGCATATGATTTTATCGGAATTATTAGACTCTCGTGAACAAGTGCCCTTGTTAACTCTGAGGATGATCAAGCTTAAAAGAAGCATTATTAAATTACTAACAAACGAGGAAAAAACGATAGTAGAGCTTTGTAAAGAGACAGAATTTAGTATTCCTACGGTTACAAAAGTTCTTGTTGAATTAATGGAAGCCGGAATCGTTTTTGAAAAAGGAAAGATAGGAACGTCAGGTGGTAGAAGACCTGTGATCTATGGTGTTAATCCCAATTCAGCCTTTTTTATGGGAGTGGATGTTAAACGGGACTCTGTGAGTTTCGGACTCCAGAATTTTAAGAATGAGCTGGTTTATGAGGCTATTCGTTTACCTTATAAACTGGAAGACAACATGGAGTCTCTTGATGTCCTTTGTGGTATGATTAATGAGTTTGTGAGTACCTTACCTATTCCTCGGGAAAAAATAGTGAGTGCCTGTGTTGTATTTACAGGAAGAATAAATTCTGAGAAGGGGTATAATAATACTTTCTTCTACTTTGAAGAAGCTCCTTTGGATAAACTGATCGAGTCGAAAATTAATATAAAAACGTTTATTGAAAACGATTCCCGGGCTATGCTTTATGGAGAGTATTGCAGTGGAGATGCCGGACGAAAGAAGAATGTTATTTATTTGAATATAAGCTGGGGATTTGGTATTAGTATCATTTGTAATGGTGAACTTTACTATGGTCAGTCCGGATATTCCGGAGAGTTCGGACATAGTCCCATTCTCGACAATGAAATAATCTGTGAGTGTGGCAAGAAAGGTTGCATACAGACAGAAATGTCGGGCGAAACAATACTACGTTTATTTAAGGAACGTCTTAAAGAAGGAAGTACATCGATGCTGACGAATAAAAAGCCGATAGAAGATATTACGATGTATGATATAATTCATGCCGCAACAGAAAATGAGGATTTATTGGCAATTGAAGTGATAGAGAAAATAGGAGAGAAGTTGGGACGTTATCTTTCTTTGATTGTGAATGTCTTTAATCCTGATATGGTTATTCTTGGAGGAGATATGGCCGCTGCCGGGTCTTATATCGAATTACCGATAAGAACGGCTCTTTATAAATATTCTCTGAATCTTTTGTTACAGGATATGACTCTTAAAGTTTCATCACTTGGTGAGAAGGCGGCTATTATAGGTGCTTGTTATATTCTTCAAAAAAGATTATTTGCCAATGAATAGATTGAAGATTCAATAAAAGATAAAGCCGCCCGGAAATTTTCCGGGCGGCTTTGTTTTTAAGGTTTAGGTCTTATTCTACTTACTTAATAAGAACTTTATTGAAAGAAACTTTGTTGTCTGTTTTTATTTTCATGACATAGAGTCCGCTATTCCAGTTAGATACATTCACTTGGGCGGTCGAATAAATTCCTGTCAAACGACCTTGCATATCATAGAACGAAACTTCTTGTATATCATCACTTAAAGTAATGATTCCGGATTCTGAATTATAAGAGAACAGTTGTTCTTCCTGTACATCTTCAATGCCGTTGGCTTTTTCTACTTTAAACATAAGTTCAGCGAAATCAGAATATTGTTTTTCATCATTAGCCATTGGATAGACGGCTTGCACTTTGACTATGTGTTTTCCTTCGGATAGGTTATCGAATGTGACAGATCTTCCGTTTGTTTTGGCCATCATTTCTTCGTCCAGATAAACTTCATAAGTTGCCATTTTGTTAAATTCGGTTTCTTTATAACCAATATAAATGTCATCCAGAACAAAGATGAAACGTTGATTGGAAGTACATCTGATTGTGATATATTTGGCTTCCTGAGGAATATCATAGGTAAACTCGGTCCATAATCCGCCGACTGTTTGTGGAGTGGCCGTTATCCATTCTACATTTTCCGGAGTAGCACTTTCTTTGCAATAACCCACCATGAATTCTTCGTCACCTGATGTTGCATAGAATCCGGACATTGCGTAGAAACTCAATACAAAATCAGATTCAAATGATAGTTCCGGAGAGAAAAGATAATCGTTATTCTGACCCCCTTCTTCCAAAGAAACATCAATCAGAACTTTATCTCCGCTGTGGGGCTGGATATATTCTAATAAATTGGGCGTTGTGGCATTAGGATTGAATGACATATAAGCCATCGGAGCATACATATTAGGGTATGGACTGTCTTGACACATTGCTATTCCGAAAGTAGTACCTTGATCTCCATCGAGATAAGTCCACCCTAACTCTCCGGCAGGATTGATAGTGAAGTCATCCATGTTCTCAAAATCTTCATGAATTCCTTCTTCCACATTCCAGCTGAAGGTGATGTCTGTTGTACCTTCTGCCTGATTTGTCTTTAAGTTGAATGGTTTTACAGGTATTAGGCTAAGCGAGATGTAATCGTTGTTTTCATTACCGTCAGTAAACCAAAGTTCGTCAGACTCTGCTTTTTCAAATCCTTTTTGAGAAGCATATAGGTTATAGATACCTTTTCTTACGTTCTCGAAAAGTGTATTCGGACCTTCTGCTACTTTTGTGTATACGTATTCCGGTTCTTCAATGTTCTCAAGAGTGAGAATTGTACCTTTCGAGAAATCTATAGCTGTATTTGTTTCGACTTCTATCGTAACATTAGTATACATCTGATGTTCTATTTCGTTGGAGTAGCTAATGTCGGAAACTTGTCCATCTGCATAGATAGCTTGAACGGCATATTGATAAACACCTTGTTCTAACTGTTTGAAATCTCTGTCTATATAAGTCAAATCTTTTATATTTGGCTCCAGCTCTGTCCAATAATCCATATCTTCTTTATCTTCCATGTTAAATCTCCATACTTTGTATGTGAATTGTCCGATAGCTTCTGCTTTTCTGGGTGTCATGTGGTATTCCTTATTTGGGGCGATACCTTTTTTGCGAATGCAGGAGATGCCATCGCTTTCAGTTAAAGTGCTGGTTTTATAAGATTTAGTATTATTTGAATATGGCTTCTTGTTTGGTGCCATTTGTGGTATTCCCAGAGGTGAACCTAATGCACGGATAAAAAAGTTTCCACTATCATAATATGATAATCCTTTTGTGTAATCAAAAGATGCACATGAATGTTCTCCTCCGGCCCAATCCAGAGCTACCCCTAAATATCCGTCATACCCTAGTGCCAGTACACATCCGTAAGGGGCAACTATTGTTTCCGGAAAATAAAATTCACACCATGTATAGTTGTCATCATACTGGTAATCTACATTAGGGACTCCTTTCTTTGAAAATAAGATATGATTGGATAAAGATCCGTCGGGATTTAAAGAAAATACATAAATATCTACTGTCTCATGAGGACCTCCTTCGGCTGTTAGCATCCAACTCATTCCCGATATAATAAGCGGAAAGTCAAATATATTACCCATAACCGGATTTTCTCCGTCGACTAGTCCTGACATACCTTCGTAACTTCCGTTATCATAAGCAATCTCTGTATCTTTAAGCGGCATCATCCATGATAATAACATTCCGGAACTAATTTTTTCTGCGTTGATATTAGCAGGAGCTACTACTCTTGTCTTTAATACGATAGTTGAGAAATCAATAGGAGCGTCGGTGACGGAGAATACATCTGTATGGGTAACTTTCAAATCCTTTTCAATCTTTAATTGATATTTATCATATTCCCGCACATCTTCTATTGTGAAGATTCCGTTTTCATCTGTTGCCGTTTCGTAAGATAGTTCACCTTTGATTGTAACAAAAGCATTTTTCACAGGAGTACCTTCTTCGCTCATAACTTTACCCGTAACGGTTTCAAGATTCATAGCTGTTAATAGAATCGGATGGTCGGTCTTGTTAAAGGCTTGTATCGTTACGTTTTCTAATTCAAGAGGGTGATGTCCGTCTGCTGTTACTGAAATTTGATATTCTCCTGCCGATAAATTATCAAAGTGATATTTACCTTCGGCATCAGTAGTGAATTGCATTCCTTCATAATCAGTGTCATTTTTTAAAGAAACTTCTGCTCCTTCTACCTTTTCCCCTTTTGAGTTAGTTACTGTTCCTTCCAAACTCCCGTCTGTGAATTCTGTAATTTGAAAGCTGTATATGTAGTATATCCCACTCCATGCAGGTGATGTGATATGGAATCCGAAATTATACTCTCCGGCTTCTAAATCTGCCGGCAACTTAATGGAAGCGTAAGTCTTCATATATTTTTCGGTGTAGGTCGTATCTAATAAAACAATGTTTTGACTTTCAACCGTATTCCCTTTTCCCATAGTGATGGTGATATGTTCCGGGTTATAATAAATACCCATTTTACTTTTCAGGGTGTATTGTTTTCCTCCGGTTAATGATATTTTAGGAGAAATATACCAATCGTCGGCAGCTTGTTCGAAGCTCATTCTATAACAAGCGGCAAGATCATTTCCTTCCCAATACCATTGTCGGTCATCATTATTGGCATTGATAACTGTCCATGAGTTAAATTCTTCTTCTGTATTGAAACCACAGAAGTAGCTGTCGGTTGGAGTTTCTGTTGTAACTCCGTACAAGTGTTGTGAGCTAATGCCCAATAACAGCATGATTAATAAAAAGTTGAAATGTTTCATAGTGGAATGAATTAAGTGTAACATTAAAATAAGTATCGAATAGCTTACCATATAGCACTATCGGGTTATGATAAACTTAAAAGAATAAGATGAGTCTGCCGTATGTAGCTTGATAAAATATATTCCTTTACTTAAAGAATATATATCTATTTCGCTTTTGGGTTGGTTTATCTGTTTTATTAAACATCCTGCTGTATTATAAATGAAGGCTGAATTATATTCTCCACTTACATAAATATATCCGGCAATTGTATTTGCATATATTTTAGGTCTTGTTTCTTGTTGATTCGATTCAATGGAAGAAGGGTCTGGATCTAATAAGGTTGCTTCTTCCGAATTGTAAACCTGACAATTATTGGAACTTATTTGGTCGCTATTTGCTATAAAAACTATGACATGCATATTCTTGTCAACCCATTCTGCCGGAATCGTAAAGGTGTAATCTTTAGAATGGAAAGTATCCCCAGTAAATTCTATCGGATCTCCCCAAACGGAAGTTAGAACTTTACGTATAGCATGGCTGTGATAGTATTCATTTGGATTGTCTGCTCCTATTTGAGTGCCTAAAATGTTGTCTTCCGTAAGAACAATGTTTAAGCATATGTTACTACCCTTTAACCGACTTACATCTCCCGAAGGTATTTGCCCGAATGTGGAGACTGTTAATGAACGGGTATTGGTATCATACTTTTTATTCATATTCAGACTGATTAATGCCGGAGTAGACATACATTGGTCTATTAGTTTTGAAACATTTTCACGACGTGGGAAGAAAGCCGGGCCGGGGGTACTCCCTCCATTTCCATTATCGGCTCCATATTTTGCCAAGTTTGTACGGTCTAACATCATGCCTGGTGCATAATGATTTCCACCACTTTCGTTTGAAAAGAAGAATAGGTATTTGCTGCTTTCATCTATTGTTAATGCATCTGTACCGTATCCGGAATGATGTATTATTCTTATAACATCTCTTTTATATTTTAATGCATTATCCAATGTTTTATGGGCATCGGGACAGTTGATACACTCCATAGTAGAAAATTGTTCTAAGAGTACCTTTCGATTAGTATAATCCTCTTTGCAGATTATGTTTTCAAAATATCCGGTATTGTTTGTATCATCTTCGTCTATCTCTCCATTCACTTTATTGATTTTAATATCTAAGTTGTAGATACCGCTTTCATCTATAATCATATCATCTAGAGATACCATACCTATATCATTGCTTTTTATAGATAGATTTTCAATTAGACGAGTGACTGATTCTTGGTCTTCAACAGTATAAGTTACTTCCAGATTATTGATGTCGGCAGCTGCCATATTTCTGATGATTAGATCAACGGGAGATTCCATTCCCGGATGTGCATATTTCCTGGCAGAGATATTATTTAAGCAGACATCATTCTGAGGTAGATGGTCCCCATTGATGATAGCTTGTAGGTTTAAACATCCTCCGGATTGGTGGCCCCATGATAAATCTTCTTCTTTTTGACCGTGCGCTAACCAATTTGCGTAATTGTTATCTGCGCTACCATCAAATGATATGACTTCTCCTGAACTTGTATATTGAAAGCCGATGAATAATTCTTTTCCGGAGATATCAAAAGGAGTATCTAAGGTAATATCATTCCATCCGGCTTCGAACTTTTCTATTTTTTGGATATAAAGTGGTTGCTTTTCTAAATTGTTTGTTATAAATATGGTATTGTTCTGCTCAGAAAGTTCTTTTCCGATAGCGAGGCGTATGCTGGTTATCTTATTTCCTTTTAAATTTTGCATATAAGATTCCGGGAATTGTATGGCTCCTTTAATGATAACGCGGATACTCGTACCTAGATTCAGATTTAACCCTCCTTCGGTGTATCCTATTTTCATAGTTGTACTTTTAGAAGATTCACTAATTGAACTGTTGATGTTTGCAGTGATGAAACATGTGTGTAGCAGCAGAATCTGCAATAATAGTAATTTGGTGTACTTATACATAGTGATAAAGATTATGGTAAAACAAATGTTATGAATTATAATAAAGAGAACTATCGCTAGCCGGAATACTTATATTGCCTTTGACAGTGATGAACATTGCATATTTGAAATATTAAATATTTAATTGATTTAAATATCTCAACTGCAAAATTAAATTTAAATAATAATTAAACAAAATTGTTTTTTATGTTATAAAAAATTGAATACTTAAAAAGAGTATATTAATTGTTAATACGTATATTAAAGAAGTAATATTGTTGACTATTAAGAATATGTATTATGTATATAAATAAATATATCTCTGAGCTACTTTAATGGCTCAGAGGTATGCTTATAATAATAATATGAGATTGCTATTTTGCTAAAGTGAAGATAAACTCCAAACCTCCGCCTTGATTGTTTTTGGCAGAGATATTACCACCATGTATAATAACTGCGTTTTTGACAATAGCTAATCCTAAACCTGTGCCGCCTAATTTGCGAGAACGGCCTTTGTCTACACGGTAGAAACGTTCGAACAATCGGTTTAGATGTTCTGACGCTACGCCTATGCCTGTATCGGAGAAACTAAAATAGTAATAGTTTTCGTCTTCACGGAAACATTTGACGGTGATATTGATATTATTTCCTGCATAAGCAATGGCATTGTCCGTCAGATTGCGGAAGATGGAGTAGATGAGGGAAGAGTTACCGCGGACTTGTAGGTCCTCCGGTAGAAGATTGATTGCCGTAATCTGTTTCTCTTCTAATTCTAATGCTACTTCGTTGAAAATATTGCGCATCATGGAGGATATGTCTACCTTTTCCATGTCAATCATTTCCGGTGCTTCGTCCATACGGGTCAGTACGGAAATATCTCGAAGTAATCTTGCAAGCCGATTGCTTTGTGCGAAGCAACGTTCAAGGAATGTATCCAGTTTTTCTTTAGGGAGATTATCATTGTTGACGATAGTTTCCAGATAACCTTGTATACTGCTGACCGGAGTCTTTAGCTCATGAGCGATATTTTGTGTCAGTTGTCGTTTCAAACGGACTTGTTGTTCTTCTTGTGTGATGTCGTTTATGGATATTTCAAAACTAAGATCTTGAAAGATGATGCATTCCACATTAAAGATACGCCCGTCTTTATCTATTGTGATAGCCTTACGCTTTTCACCTTTTCCGGTAGGACGTTGACGGCTGTTGCTTATAAAATCGGTTATATCCTTTAGTTCCGGGATGGAGAATACCTCTTCGGTTATTGTCAGATTATGATCTGAAATCAGGTTGCTGTATTGTATGAAGAGGCTGTTCACTAAGATTTCCTGTTTTTTGGAATCAAAGATACCGAGTCCTTCATGGGATATTTGCAGGTGAGTGATTAGTTTTTCCCGTTCGATGTATAATGCTTCTTTTGTTTCGTGCAAGCGTTTATATATCTGAATGATATGCTGTGATATTTCTCCTAATTCATTATGAGGGAAAGAGGAGCGGACTCCTGTTTCAATCGGCTCATTACGGTCGGCACGCATGGCAAACTCTTGTAGTTGCTTAATGGAAGTGCCCAATCTTCTGGTAAAGTTATAAAAGATGATGGTGAGTATCAGGGTAGCGATTAATGTGAACCATACGAAATGCGGGTCGGCTTTCAAGTTATTGATAAGGTTTACATTATAAGGCAACGCGCTTCTTAATATGAATTTACCTTTATAATATTTGGCTGAATAGAAGTAAGGCAATCCCATACTTTCAGAGGTGCGGTTGATGGCGAATCCCGTACCGTTGTGGAGGGCACGTTGTATCTCCATCCGTTGGCTGTGATTGCTCATCAGAGAGAGATCCTTTTTTTCATTGTCGTAAATAACCTTTCCTTCCGGAGTGATGACAGTTACCCGAAGCTCATCAATATGATGACCTTGTATGTACTCATCCAATTCTTTTCTTAGACTATCGTTATTGATTTCTCCTTCTATGGCCGATAGTTTTTCATATAGCCGGTCGTTATAGTCTTGCAGACGGGAATCGAGTAATTCCGTTTTGTATTCTTTTTCCCGATGATATTGATAGGTAAGGAAACATCCCGCGAATACAAGAAACAGCGACATGACGGAAAGAAACAGTTTCCAACTGAACGGGAAGAAGAACTTCTGCATGACCGACGGGTTTATTCACATTCAAAACAGTAACCGTATCCCAAACGAGTGACAATACATTTGCCGTAAATACCGATCTTCTTTCTTAGTCGGGTGATATTGACATCGATGGTGCGGTCGAGTACGTAAACTTCATCACTCCATATCTTGGATAGGATATCTTCGCGGGAGAAGACCCGTCCCTTATTTTGTAATAAGAGAAACAATATCTCAAACTCTTTTTTGGTAAGAGCTATTTCCATATCGTCGATACAGACTTTTTTCTTGGTAATATCCAAAACGAGTGTCTTATAACAAATCTGTTCCGGCACATCATCCGGCTTATCCGTTGCAGTGCGGCGGATAACGGCTTTGACACGTGCGATGACTTCACGAAGAGAGAACGGTTTAGAGATATAATCATCGGCTCCGAGATTGAAGCCGGTCATAGTATCATTCTCCGTATCTTTTGCTGTAATGAAGATGATAGGTATGTTGGCCGTACTTTTATTCTTCTTCAACATATTCGCCATCTTGAAGCCTGATATTTCTCCCATCATAACATCAAGCAATAATAAGTCATAACTCGTCAAATCCTTCTTTAAGGCTTCTTCGGCAGAGTTTGCCGTGTCTACCCAATAACCTTCATTTTCGAGGTTGAATTTGAGGATTTCACATAAATCGTCTTCATCGTCAACTACTAAAATACGATAATTATTCATGGCTCTTTGTATTTTGAATGTACAAATCTAACTATCTTTCTTAAATCTGCTGCAAAGATGGAACAATTTTGTTACGAAGAAGTGAAATGTACATTACATTGGTGTGACAAATTGTGCGGGGAATGAGGTCTGACGGTCTTGTTGATCGATTCGTTCAGCCCGGCGTAAACGAATGAACGACCATGGTGAAACGCAAGGTTGCCCAAGGGTAAACGATAGGCTTCCCAAGGGCAAACGATTCAAACGTCCGTGTCTTTACCTTAAACGCTTCGGTGTAAAAGATGATTAACTGCCTAAAATAAGCGGATACGCTTTCATAGTTCTGAACTATTTCTTATTTTTACCGTTTCATTTAAGTACACTTTTTAGACACGAGGGAATGAGGATTTTAAAAATAAATAAATGGAAACTATCTGCGGTCGTATTGTTTCTCCTGTTTTTAGTAGTGGGAGGAATGTATATCTATCGTTACGAGCCTTTCCGTGAGAGTTTTGAGATAAGCGATGACCTTGGCGGGAATATATTTCCATCGGCACTGCTTTCTACCGCTACGACGGATGCGCAGATTATTGTGCCGGGTGACAGTGTTTATTTAGGGAATCCGAAATCGTGCATCGCCGTTCGGGTCAGATCTCGTAATGCTTATAGTAAAGTGAGGATTAACGTGGCGCAGACTCCTTTCTTCTCGGAATCTGTATCGGAATTTATTTTAGAGAAACCTCGCACGGATTATTTGATTTATCCCGATATTATATGGAACTATGAGGCGTTGAAAGATAATAATCAGGCGATGCCGATAAGTATTGCCGTTACGGTGGAGATGAACAAGGAGAACTTGGGACAGAAAGTAAAGACAATGTCGGTGAGAAGCGTTAATGAGTGTTTGCTTGGGTATGTGGACAGTGCGATGAAGTTTCACGATACCGGTATCTTCTTTGCGGCTTACGTCAATGAAGAGCATCCGATGATTGATAAATTATTGCGTGAAGCTCTCAATACCCGTATTGTAAACCGTTTTTGGGGCTATCAGGGTGGGCGAGAAGATATCGTAGACAAGCAGGTTTATGCATTGTGGAATATCTTGCAGAAACGTAATTTCCGGTATAGTTCCATATCCAATACAAGCCTGTCATCCAATGTGGTGTATGCGCAACGGGTTCGGACTTTCGATGATGCTTTGGAGTCGGCACAGGTCAACTGTGTGGATGGCACGGTGTTGTTTGCATCTTTGCTGCGGGCTATAAATATAGACCCTATCCTGGTACGGACACCCGGACACATGTTCGTAGGTTATTATATGGATAGTAAGCATACGAAGAAGAATTTTTTGGAAACAACCATGATTGGCGATGTGAATCTGGATGATTTCTTTCCGGACGAACAGCTTGACTCAACGATGGTAGGTAAGTCGCAAAACCAAGTTTCAAGGATTACTTTTGAAAAATCCAAAGAATATGCGAATAAGAAGTATAATACGAACGTGGAGGGAATACACTCCGGCAAACTGAATTATATGTTTCTTGAAATATCCCGTGATATCAGGCAAAAGATACAACCAATCGGCAAGTAGCAATGTTACAGTAGATGGAATTAAAACAATAAACGTATGAAGCTGACTTATATTTATCATAGCTGTTTTGCCATAGAAGGAGAATGGTTTACGATTATTCTGGATTACTTTAAAGATGCCGGAGGTATTGTTCACGACTATTTGTTGACACGTCCCGGAAAGTTTTACGTGATGGCGACTCACTTTCATCCGGACCATTTTAATCCGGAAGTGTTACGCTGGAAAGAAGAACGTCCCGATATCATCTATATCTTTTCGAAAGATATATTGAAACATCGCCGTGCAGGTAAGGAAGATGCATTATATTTGAAGAAACTGGATGTTTATGAAGACGATACCATCCGGGTAAAAGCGTATGGTTCTACAGATGTGGGAGTCTCTTTTCTGATAGAAACGGAAGACAAGAAGATATTTCATGCGGGCGACCTGAATAATTGGCATTGGAATGAAGAATCTACGCCGGAAGAGATAGAAACGGCAGAAAAAGCGTACCTCGGAGAGTTGAAGATTATTAATAAGGATATAAAGTCGGTGGACCTTGCTATGTTTCCTGTTGATCCGCGCTTAGGAAAAGACTATATGCGTGGAGCCGAACAATTTGTTGACAGGATACAGACCGCTCTGTTTGTTCCGATGCATTTTGACGAGGAATATGCTAAAGCAAATGCCTTTAAAACCTATGCGGAATCCAAAGGCTGTGAATTTATAAGTCTTACTCATGTAGGACAAACTGTTGAATTTTAATAAATAATATACGATTATGGAAGTAAAAGGAAGATTCGATCATTTTAATATCAATGTCCTTGATTTGGACAGGAGTATCAAGTTTTATGAAGCTGCCTTAGGTTTGAAAGAGGCAAGACGTAAGGTTGCTCAGAATAACGAGTTTATTTTAGTATATATGACGGACGGGCAGTCAAACTTTACGTTGGAGCTGACCTGGCTGCGCGACAGGCGTGAACCGTATAATCTGGGTGACAACGAAAGTCACCTCTGTTTCCGTGTGGCAGGAGATTATGATAAGATTCGCGAATATCATAAGTCGATGAATTGTGTATGTTATGAGAATACGGATATGGGACTTTACTTTATCAATGATCCGGATGATTATTGGATTGAAATATTGCCGTTGATGTAAGATATAAAACAGACAATGAACAAATGAATACAAAAGGAAAGAAATTTATATCTCCGGGAGCATGGTTCTCTTTGGTCTATCCTCAGGATTGGTGTGAGTTTGAGGATACGGAAAATACTTTCTTATTCTATAACCCCGATAAGTGGACGGGGAACTTCCGTATTTCTGCTTTTAAAGCAGACCCGAAATTACCGGAAGCCATGAATTATGCCAAAGAGGCTTTGGAAGAAGAACTAAGGGATAACTCTTCTGCTGTTCGCATAAAGGTCGGCGAATGGGATTGTGCTTATAGCAAAGAGATGTTTCAGGAAGAAGGAGTATATTATACTTCTCACATCTGGATTACCGGCAGGGGCAATCTTGTCTTTGAATGCTCCTTTACCGTGGCGAAAGGTGGTGATGTGAAAGAAGCCGAAACAATCCTTTCATCTATCGAGGTAAGAACCGAAGGCAAACGTTATCCGAAAGAAATTATTCCGATTCGTGTATTGGAAATCGGTGAGGTAAATGAGGCTTTCGAATGGGCGTCTTCTACGGTAAAGAAGCAGTTGAAAAAAGATTTCACTTCGTCTGCGGAAGATATAGTCAAGCTCCAACAAATGATTGATAGCGGTAACTTTAATGCAAAACAGCGTGATGCGTGGTATTCGTTTGGTATTGCTTTCGGCACTATTCTGGTGAATGAAATAGACGGAATGGAGTGGGTTACCGTAATAGATGGTAATCGTGAACTTCCGGCGCTTCGTTTCGGTGAGACGGATGTGATGGTTTATCCTCAACAACTGGTTTGGGATGAAGTGAAAGAGGGAAAGCCCTGCCATCTGCAACAGGAGTTTGAAAAGATAAAGGAAGAAGTGGAGAAAGTGATTTGATATAATCTTTTTCTTTAAATACATTAAAAGAGCATGTTATTAGGTCACCTTGCCTGCTAACATGCTTTTTTTCGTATATTTGTGTCCGAAATAAAGAATCCTAGAACAAGATGGTAAGTTACATGCAAGTAGAGGGACTGACAAAATCTTTTGGAGATTTGGTCCTCTTTGAAAATATATCTTTCGGTATTGCCGAAGGGCAACGGATAGGGTTGATAGCTAAAAATGGAAGCGGAAAGACCACCTTATTAAATATAATAGCAGGGAAAGAAGGATATGATGCCGGGAATATCGTTTTCAGACGTGACCTTCGCGTGGGGTATTTGGAACAAGACCCACAATATCCTGAAGAACTGACGGTACTCGAAGCATGCTTTCATTCGAATAACGGTATCGTGCAATTGATAAAGGAGTACGAACGGTGTATGGAGACAGAAGGTCACCCCGGCATGGAAGAACTGTTGGTTAAAATGGAGCATGAGAAGGCATGGGATTATGAGCGGAAAGCTAAGCAGATTCTTTCACAACTGAAGATTCGTAACTTTGAGCAGCAGATTAAACATCTTTCCGGCGGTCAGTTGAAACGTGTAGCTTTGGCAAACGTCTTGATTACTGAACCTGATTTACTTATCTTGGACGAGCCTACCAACCATCTGGATCTGGATATGACGGAATGGTTGGAAGAATATCTTCGTCGTACGAATATTAGCCTGCTGATGGTCACTCATGACCGTTATTTCCTTGATCGTGTTTGTACCGAGATTGTCGAAATAGACAACCGTCAGATATACCAATATAAAGGCAATTATAGTTATTATCTGGAAAAGCGTCAGGAACGTATTGATTCTACCAATGCGGAAATAGCCCGTGCGAATAATCTTTATCGTACGGAACTCGACTGGATGCGGCGTATGCCCCAGGCACGCGGACACAAAGCCCGTTATCGTGAAGAGGCTTTCTATGAATTGGAAAAGGTGGCAAAACAACGTTTCAATAATGATAACATTAAGTTGGAAGTAAAAGCCTCTTATATCGGATCAAAGATATTCGAGGCAGACCATTTATATAAGAGTTATGGTGATCTGAAAATATTGGAGGACTTCTCTTATATTTTCGCCCGTTATGAAAAGATGGGTATCGTTGGTAATAACGGAACAGGAAAATCTACTTTTATCAAGATTCTAATGGGAGAGGTAGAACCGGATAAAGGAGTGATTGATGTTGGCGAGACGGTGAAGTTCGGCTATTATTCGCAAGACGGGTTGCAATTTGATGAACAGATGAAAGTCATTGATGTGGTACAGGATATTGCAGAGGTGATAGAGCTTGGTAACGGTAAGCGTCTGACTGCTTCTCAATTCTTGCAACACTTTCTGTTTACTCCGGAAACCCAGCATAGCTATGTCTATAAATTAAGCGGAGGAGAGCGTCGTCGACTTTATCTTTGTACGGTTTTGATGCGTAACCCTAACTTCCTTGTACTGGATGAACCTACCAATGACCTTGATATTATTACACTAAATGTATTGGAAGAATATCTCATGAACTTTAAGGGATGCGTGATTGTCGTTTCTCACGATCGTTATTTTATGGATAAAGTGGTGGACCATCTACTCGTATTCAACGGACAGGCCGACATTCGTGATTTCCCTGGTAATTATTCGGATTATCGTGATTGGAAAGAGGCGAAAGCGCAGAAAGAGAAGGACGCAGAGAAACCGAAAGAAGAAAAGACAGCCAGAGTCCGTGAGAATGATAAACGTAAATTGACTTATAAGGAACGTTTGGAACTTCAACAGATAGAGAAAGACTTGGAAGAATGGGAGCAGGAGAAATCGGATATTGAAGCTGCTCTTTGTACGGGAACACTTTCTTCGGATGAACTGACTGTAAAGTCTAAGCGTATAGCCGAACTTGTTGATTTAATAGATGAAAAAACAATGCGTTGGCTTGAATTAAGTGAAATAGAGGGATAATATTTATATGAATAGCAATGCTAATCTGACTAACTATCATAGCCATTGTTCGTTTTGCGACGGTCGTGCACCGTTGGAGGATTTTGTAAAGGCAGCTATTGGACAAGGTTTTACTTCATATGGTGTATCTTCACATGCTCCGCTTCCGTTTCCTACCCGTTGGACAATGGAAAGAGAGGATGTACCTCCCTACTTGGAAGAGATTGCACGCCTTAAGCAGAAATATGTCGCAGAAATAGAACTGTATTCGGGTATGGAGATAGATTATCTGGATGAGGACAGTAATCCGTCCATCAGCTATTTTCGTGAGCTACCGTTGGATTATCGCATAGGTTCGGTACATATGTTGGAATCTTTAGAAGATGGTATTATTGATATTGACGTTTCTAAAGAACGTTTTCGTGTCCTTTTACCCTTGTATTTCGGCAATGATTTACAAAAACTGGTGAATACTTATTATGATAAGTTGATGCGAATGGTGGAATTGGGAGGCTTTGATATTGTGGGGCATGCGGATAAAATGTCTTATAATGCTTCTTATTGCCAACCCGATTTGTTGGAGCAGGATTGGTATAACCGGCGGATACACGAATATTTTGCATTTATAGCAGAACGTGGTTTAATGGTGGAAATCAATACAAAAGCATACGGGGCAATGGGAGTCTTTTTCCCTAATATTAAATATTTCTCCTTATTGAAGGAACTGCATATTCCGGTCTTGGTGAATTCGGACGCTCATTTTCCGGCTAAAATAAACAGTGGTAGAACAGATGCCTTAAAGGCTTTGAAAGAAGCAGGAATTGATGAAGTCATGGAATTGCATGGAGGGAAGTGGGAAGAAGTTGGCATAAAATAGTGTTTGAAAAGAACTTTTATTAAAATAACTGCCTTTTATACAAATAGATACGTATATTTGCAGTCGCAAACATTAGAACTATAATAAATATATAAATTATGGACAAACTACGAAACTTTACTTGTTATTTGAAATTGTTGTTAGGTGCACTGTTTACTATTGCTTTTACTTACCCGGCTCAAGCGCAGTTGTTTATAAATGAAATCTCCATTTGTAATGTAAATAAGGAATTAGATCCGAATTATGATTATTCTGGTTGGATAGAAATTTATAATAGCTCTGATAATGATGTGGATTTAAAGAATGTTTATTTCTCGGATGAGGAGGATAATCCGTTGAAGTATAAATTATCATCCAGTCGGATTGTTCCGGCAAAAGGGTATGAGGTGGTCTGGTTGAATGATGAAATAAAAAATTCTACTACTGGATATTTTTTGGACACGGATGCAGATGATGGTGGTTTTCTTTCCATAGCAGATAAGAACGGTAATATATATGATACGTTTACTTATGAACATCAATATACTAATGTAAGTTATGGCCGGAGTATAGATGGGGATATAGAAGCTCCGCTTGTTTATTTTTTAACAAGTTCGTTTCGGGCAACAAATAATGGAACTGTTGCTGCTACTGAAGTAGTTAATACACCTGTACTATCTCAAACGAGCGGTTTTTATGATACTTCAATTAAAGTGACAATATCTTGCAAGACAAAAGATGCTCAAATCTATTATACGACAGATTCGTCAGAACCGACAAAGGAAAGTCATTTATATACAGGTGAAATCACCATTGATAAAACAACCGTATTGCGTGCTCGTGCTTTTAAGGATGGCTACTTAGAAGGTTTAATCACTAGCGGTACGTATCTGATTAATGAACGGAAGCCTGAATCCCTACCAGTCGTTTTTCTGACAACATCATCAGATAATTTATATGATGATATGCTTGGTATTTACTGTATAGGTACAAATGGTATTATACTCACTTCAGCCAATCCAAAAGCTAATTATAATAGGGATTGGACGCGTTGGGCACATTTCGAAATGATTGATGAGAATAGAGATCTTCATATAAACCAACCGATTGGCTTGGGTATCAGTGGAAATGCATCAAGAGGTTATGATCAAAAATCTTTTAAGATAAAAGGTAAAATAAGGTTTGGTAAAAAACGCTTTGATTATCCTTTGTTTCCTACTAAGGAAGGATTACGTCACAAAAGTTTTTTGTTGAGAAGCGGTGGACAATATTATAATTCGGTACAACTGATTCATGATGCGTGTATTCAAAGCCTTGCAGATGTAACTCCGTTGGATTATCAAGCATCAATACCTGCTGTGGTTTATTTGAATGGTAATTATTGGGGAATCTATAACCTACGTGAACGGAAGAATAAAGATATGGTTTATTCACATTATGGACTTTCGGAAACGGACGTAGATATAATAGAATATGCTTGGAGACCATTAGCGGCTACGGGAAATAAAGATAATTGGAACAAATTGGATGATTTTGTCAGAAACAATGATTTGACGGATGACGGAAATTACAAGCAAGTGTGTGATATGATGGATATAGACAATTTTCTTTATTATATGGCGATAGAACTGCTTGTCGAAAATAGTGATTGGCCGAATAATAATCAACAGATATTTTGTCCTCATCGTGAAGGGGGAAAGTGGAGATGGGTGCTTCAAGATTTGGATAAAACATTAGGGGGAACAACCTCGGTTAATAAACTGAAAGAGTTAATTGAAAGTACCAGTACGCTGTTATCTACTAAATTGATTGTTTATTTATTGGAAAACGAAAAGTTTAAGGAAGATTATATCACAGTCCAATCACTTGTAGCCGGTTCGGTTTATGCACCGAAGCGTTTTGAAGCACGTCTGACAGAAATGAAAAAAGCAATAGAAGCTGAATATCCTTATTATCAGGAAAAATGGCCTGAACAAGGTAAGAGTGATTTGGAAAAGACTACCAATAGTAAGATAAAGATTGAAGCTCAATATACAGAACAGGCTTTTAATTATCTTCGAGAGAATTTTTCTTTGGGAAATGTACATTCGTTGACTATCAGTGGTTCACATGATAATGTGCCGTTGCTTTTCAATGGGCGACAAATACCAGTATTACCATATGATGGAAAATGGTTTGAGGGTAAGACGTTGGAATTGAAGGCACCTCTTTATGATAAGTTGAAGAAATTTGTTGCTTGGGAGATTACTTCCGGCAGTTCAACAAGAACGGTTGCTACAACAACCCTTGAATTGCTCTTAACAGAAGATACGCAGGTCAAAGCTATTTATGAAAAGGTTGATATGGCGCGTCGTGCAGGACTTTATATCAATGAGGTATCTGCTGATAATGCTACTTATGTAGACGATAAGTATAAATATGAGGATTGGGTTGAAATCTATAACTCATCAAATAATCCGGTTGATCTTTCCGGTTATTATTTCTCAAATAGTAAAGACGATTTATCCATGTTTCGTTTTTCTGATGAGGATAAAACACAAACGGTTGTTCCTGCAAATGGATATGCTATAATTTGGTGTTCAAAGAAACCGGAAAGAGGACCTTTGCACACGAACTTTAAGTTGCCGAAAGACGGAGGAGCTATTTATCTCTCTAAAGAAGATGAAGGCGGATTTATTTCAGTAGAAGATTCTATTTGTTATCCGGAACACGATGAGACGGTCTCATTCGGGCGTTACCCGGATGGCAGTGAAACGTTTGTTACTTTTGCCGTACCAACCTTTAAGTCTATGAATTTATATTCTCCTTATAATCTTCCGGGATATACAGAAGAATATACATTGGTGACAGATATAGCTTCGGCTCCTTTAGCAGATAAGTTGCAACCTATAGTTTATAGAGAGTCGGAAAACCGACTTTATGTTAAATGTCGGGAATCAGTTTCTATGCAAGTATTCTCCGTAAATGGACGGATTTGTGAACAAGAACGTTCATTAAAGAATGAATTTTATTTGAATATAGGTGAATACTCGTCTGGTGCTTATTTACTGGTTTTGGAATCAGAACATGAACGTTGGGTATATAAGTTTATGAAGTAATGGTATCTTCACCTTTTTAGTAGCTTCAATAATAGAATAAGCAAACTAAAAACGCCTAAGGGAGTGTTGTCCGACGCTCCCTTAGGCGTATGAAGATGCTCCCTTGAGTGATTAAGAAATGACATACGGTCGATTGAATACAAACATACGGTCCTTTGTTTACAAACGATAGGAGTTTGCGGACAAAGGACCGTACCTTTATTAATGTACTTTGGAGTCTTGATTGATATTCTCGATATAATCCAGGATTTCTTTTCTTCCCTGTTTCTTCTCGGCTGAAGAAACAAAATATGGCGGAAGCTCTTCCCATGTCTCGTGGAGCTTGCGTAAGTACCTGTTTACGTTATCCTTTTGCTTCCCGGCAGTTAACTTATCGGCTTTGGTAAAGATGATGGAGAAAGGAATCCCGTTTTCTCCCAGCCATTCAAGAAATTCCAAATCTATCTTTTGAGGTTCCAGACGAATATCTATCAGAACGAAAAGATTGCTCATTTGCTCCCGTTCCAGAATATAGTCCTCAATAATTTTTTGTATCTTCTCTATCGCCTTTTTACCTCGTTGAGCGTAACCGTATCCCGGAAGGTCCACCAAATACCATTCCTTATTGATGAGAAAATGATTAATCAGCAAAGTCTTTCCGGGAGTGGAAGAGGTCATTGCCAATTTGGGACTTTTGGTCAGCATATTGATGAGGCTGGATTTACCTACATTGGAACGTCCGATAAACGCATATTCCGGCAAGTTCCCGGTGGGACATTTGGTTACGTCCGTATTACTGATGATAAATTCTGCACTTAGTATATCCATTACATTCTTTTTTAGATTACAAAGATAAGTCTTATTTTTATTATTTATTGAATATGTGTTATCTTTGCGTCTTAATAAAGGAATAAAACAGTTAATGAATCAGCAATATCCTTCTATATTATTGGAGAAAGCGGTCGGAGAGTTTGCAAAGCTTCCCGGTATCGGACGAAAGACTGCGATGCGCCTTGTGCTTCATTTATTGCGTCAGGATACAGCTACGGTAGAGGCTTTCGGCAATGCTATTATCACTTTGAAACGTGAGGTGAAGTACTGTAAGGTTTGCCATAATATCTCCGATACGGATATTTGCCAGATTTGTTCCAACCCCTCCAGAGATGCATCCGTCGTATGTGTAGTAGAGAATATACGGGATGTGATGGCGGTGGAAGCTACCCAACAATTCAAAGGATTGTATCATGTATTGGGTGGTGTTATTTCTCCGATGGATGGTATCGGACCGGGTGATTTACAGATAGAAAGTCTTGTGCATCGGGTAGAAGAGGGGGAAGTGAAAGAGGTGGTGCTGGCTCTCAGCTCGACAATGGAAGGAGATACGACGAACTTTTATATTTTCAGGAAACTGGCAAAAACGAATGTCAAGATGAGTGTTATTGCGCGCGGCATCTCTATCGGTGATGAATTGGAATATACCGATGAAGTGACGTTGGGACGCTCTATCGTCAATCGTACGCCCTTCACCGGAAATATTTAATTATTCATTTACCCACATATTGACTATCTCGGCAACATATACTTTGTGAGGGTTACCATGTGCTCCGCCATACCATTTTTCAAAGAGTGATTTATCCAAGAAGTTTTCTTCTTTAATCATGTCTGTGTATAGTTTCTTACACTCTATACTGATACGGGCTTCTTTGAACAGGATATTTCCTGATTCGGAAAAATAGGGTTGGATTCCGGTAGCTTTTATTTTATCGATGTCACGACCGGATTTGCTTCCGCATATCTTGTGAACATCTTTATGCTCTTGTCCCAGAAAAGATAACGTAAAATAATCTCCGTTTTCGATAAACTCATAAGTATAACGTTCCGGTCGGATAAAAATGAATACGACGGGTCTGTTCCATAGAAATCCGGTTCCTCCCCAACTGGCAGTCATCGTATTGAACTTTTCTTTTGTTCCGGCTGTCACCAGCATCCATTCATTGCCGATAATATTGATGTAATTATCAGGAAGTTTGTTTGGTTCAATCTTTTTCATACTAATACAATTTTAATCTGTTCAACAACAAAAGTATTCAATTATCAGGTAATACCCAATGCCGAAAGGAAATAATTGGGTATATTTGCACTCTCAAAATATAAAATAACAATCGATGGATGAACAAATAAAGAAATTGGTACGAATCCTTCAAATTCAATACTGGCTCTTTATCTCTTTAGCGATAGCGTATTGTGCTGTGTATGAGATTGGATGGATAGAAGAGGGAATATATGCAGGAGATGTACGTTTGCAATATATATGGGAGACGATTGCGATTCTGACTACGGTTATTTTAGTCCCTTTATCATTGAAATTGTTTAATATTATAATGACGAAGAAGGTTGTAAAGTCTTCTCTGCAGGTAGCAATGCGTTTATACAAGAGATGGAATGAAATACGTCTGTTGATGTTGGCTATTGTTACTTTCTTAAACATATATGTATATTACACTACATTAGACAATATTGGCGGACTTTGTGCGTTAATAGGAGTGACGGCATCTATCTTTTGTTTACCTAGTGAGAAAAAGTTGAAAGAAGAACTGAACATAACCAATACAATAGAAGAATGATTATTGCAGTAGACTTTGATGGTACAATTGTAGAACATGAATATCCTCGTATCGGAGCAGAAATACCTTTTGCCATAGATACGCTGAAAAGGCTTCAAAAAGAACAACATCGAATCATATTATGGTCTGTCCGCGAAGGGAAATTGTTGGAAGAAGCTGTTGAGTTTTGTCGTCAAAGAGGATTGGAGTTTTACGCGGCAAATAAAGATTATCCGGAAGAGACGATGGAAGATAAAAGGTATTCCCGTAAGTTAAAGGTAGACTTGTTCATTGATGATAGAAATTTGGGTGGTTTGCCTGATTGGGGAGTAATTTATCGGATGGTACATGATAATCTGACTTATGAGCAAGTGGTCGGTAATATGCCTGCGTATTCGGAGAGACGAAGAAAAAAGAATATCTTTATAAGAATAGGGGAGGCGTTGGACGGCTCTAACAGGTAGAATAAAATGAAATTGTCGGTTGTCATCGTTAATTATAATGTCAAATACTTTTTAGAACAATGTCTTGTCTCTGTTTTAAAAGCTACTGAAGACATCACTTCTGAAATATTTGTGGTGGATAATGCTTCTTCAGATGATTCCTTAGAGTATTTGATACCTCGCTTTCCAAAGGTTCGGTTTATCGAAAATAAAGAGAATGTCGGTTTTTCCAGAGCCAACAATATGGCAATTAAGCAATCCACAGGAGAATACGTACTGTTGTTGAATCCGGATACACTCGTTGGAGAAAATGTGCTGAAAGATTGTATCACATGGATGGATTCTTGTGCTAAAGCCGGTGGCTTGGGAGTGAAAATGTTGGGAGCGGACGGTGCATTTGCTTTTGAATCGCGTCGCGGATTTCCTTCTCCTATGACTTCCTTTTATAAAATAACCGGTTTATGTAATTTGTTTCCCTATTCTCGTCGGTTTGGAAAGTACTATCTTCGTTATCTCGATAAAAATCAGATAAATCGTATTGATATAATTTCCGGAGCATATATGTTCCTTCGCCGTGAAGCATTGAATAAATCAGGTTTGTTGGATGAAAGTTTTTTTATGTACGGTGAAGATATCGACTTATCTTATCGTATTACATTGGCCGGGTATGAAAACTATTACGTGCCCTCATCCATCATACATTATAAGGGAGAGAGCACTAAGAAAGAGTCATTTAAGTATGTGTATACTTTTTATGATGCAATGGTTATCTTTTTTAAGAAGCATTTTCCTCATTACAGCCTTGTCTTTTCATTGTCGGTGAAAGTTGTCATATACTTGAGAGCATTGGTTGCTGTGCTCCGCCGGATGATGAGCCGGTTTATGAAGAAGAAACCATTTGAATATCGCTTTCTGGTGTTGGGAGGTGAGAAGACGCTGCGTGATGTGCGTTCTATTTGTGAAAGAAATAACTTACAGGGAAGGCATCATTATGTATTGGCCGGTGAATTATCCACCCCGGAAGGACATTTAAATCTGGGATTACCTCTTGAAGAATATACGCATGTGGTTTATGATACGGATTCTTTCTCCAATTCAAAGATTCTGGATCTTTTAGAGAGATCTGCAGAACATTATAAACTTGGTTTGGGAACTTATTCTTCTCAAAGCAAAGTGTTGATCACTTCACAACAAATATTCCAGTGATATGCCGTCTCCTTATCTAATGAACTCAACTATTTATCTGCGTGCTTGCGAACCGGAAGATTTGGAAGTAATGTATCATATTGAAAATAATACTTCTTTATGGGAAGTAAGTGGCATTACTGTTCCATATTCGCGTTATACATTGAAACAATACATTGAATCTTCTAAAAATGATATATATGCGGACAAACAACTCCGTTTGATGGTCGTAGACAAAAAGAAGAACAAGGTTATCGGCATTGCAGATTTAACGGATTTTGATCCGCTACATGGCAGAGCTGCTGTCGGCATTGTTGTTTTAGAAGATGATAGGCGGAAAGGATATGCAAATCAGATATTGCAGTTATTATACGAATATAGCTTTAACTTTCTTCATCTGCACCAGTTGTATGCTTTTGTTTCTTGTGATAATGAGGCTAGTTTGGCTTTATTTTACGGCAATGGTTTCCTTCAGTGCGGACTGTTGAAAGAATGGTTGCAAGCAGATGATGGCTATAAAGACGCATATCTGCTGCAACGTATCCAATAAAGTAAACCAGATGTTTAATTTAGTGAGGGGATTTTAGGGAAACGTGCCCATGCCTTATATTGCTTCCCAAGTTTTTCCAAAGATGTTTTCCATAAATCTTGGATTTGATTGTTTACAAGATTTGCCATATCTGCGTTTCCTATGATCCAGGTGTTTTCTTCTATTTCATTCTGGAGTTGATCGGTATCCCATCCTGCATAGCCAAGAAAAAATCTTATCTTTCCTTCAATAGGATTGCCTTGTAATATATAACGTTTTATGGCATTAAAATCTCCATTAAGATATATACCGTCACCAATGGGTAACGCTCCTTCTATATCGGCAAATGTATGTAAATAAAATAAGGTATCGGTACTTACAGGTCCACCCTTGAATAAAGGAATGTTATCCAAGTATTTGAATTCTTTTACAATATCGTTAACTATCAGTTTGGATGGCTTATTCATAATGATACCTACACTGCCTTTTGTTCCATGATCGATAAGAAGTACAACAGAACGGGTGAAGTTAGCATCACGTAAGAAAGGTTCTGAGATGAGAACCTTTCCTTTGTCTGGTAATATGCTGTTCGATTTTATTTTAAATATATCCGAACCTCTAGTCATTATAAATTAATATTTCTAATATAAATGATGAATATAAGGCTCTAATATATAAAAAGCTTTTGAAACATCCAATAGTTACTATAACTATTTTATTATTTTATGGGATTATTTTTATAAAATAGCTTCATTCGTTCTTCTAATTGGGCATATTGATGGTCTTTTATAAAAGATGTACAAGCACGCAGTCCTTCCTGGTCACTTCCTGTTGTTACGAGGGAAATGGCACTTACCCCATAATACATTAATTCTTTCATAAGCTCTCCGCTCGTCATTCCCGGATAGCCGATGGTAAAGTAGAATCCGTCGGCAACAGGATCGCCCAAATCATTATCATATACAAGATAGAATCCGTTTTTCAAGAATATGTCTTTCAATTTGCGAGCACGTTCACCGTATACTTTGACGTCGTTTAAGAAGTTGTATTTGCCCGCACAGGCTGCTTTTAGCATAGCTGCCATTGCATATTGTGCCGAATGGCTTGTTCCTGATGTTAATGCATATAATATACGTTGAACAAATATGCTTCCGAATGTTCCCCCTCCGTAACGTTTGGTTAGTCCGGGATAAGCACGGTGATATAATTTATCGGATATGCAAGTGACACCTATACGTTGACCTGCATAGCTGAAAGCCTTTGAACCGGAAATCATCAATACATAATTATCGGTATAGTTTGCTACAGACGGTTGATAGGGCGGCTGATAAGGAGTACTCATGTCACTGCGGAAGTCCATTGCAAAATAGGCTAAGTCTTCTAAGATAATAACATCATATTGGTTTGCCAGATCACCGATTATTTTCAGTTCTTCATCCTTTAGACATATCCAGCTTGGGTTATTAGGATTGGAATAAACTATGGCCGAAATGTTTCCTTTCTTTAAAAAACTTTCCAACTTATCATGTAGCTTCTTTCCGCGATAGTTATAAACATCGAAAGTTTCGTATTTTTCCCCCATTACAATCAGTTGTTGTTTTTGAACCGGAAATCCCGGATCAATAAACAGGATGGTGTCTTTTTTGTCATCGCATTGGGTGCATACCATAAAAGATGCATAACTTCCTTGCATGGAGCCTGTTACAGGAATACAGGATTCAGGGCTAATATCGATATTGATAAATGCTTTTACAAAGTTTGACGCTTCTTTTTTAAGTTCCGGCAATCCGCTGATTTCGGGATATAAACTTGCAATGCCATTGTTTAGAGCTTCAATTTCAGCTTGGACACCAATCTCGGAAGGTGGTAACCCGGGAACTCCCATTTCCATCTTAATGAATTCTACACCGGAAAGTTGTTCGGCATGAGCGGCGATTGCTTTTACTTCACGGATAGTGGCTTTTGCTAAATCGTTAATTTGAAAACTATTGATGGCTTCATCAATCAATTTACAGTCAATAGGAGTGTTTTTCATAATAAGGTGTGTTTTAGTAATAAATTTGGTGCCCCAAATATAATAATAAATTTGTTGAATATGTAAAAATGCTCTTGCTTTTCAATATTTAAAAAGGCTTTTTATTTTTATGCCATTTATAAACCTTTGGAAATCAGATAGAGGATGAAAAAGTTGCAAAAAAGTTAATCGAAAGTATTGCAGAATTAAAAAAAACGTCTACCTTTGCATCCGCAATCGAGAGGGAAAGCAGTTAAAAAACTTAATGGTGCGTTAGTTCAGTTGGTTAGAATACATGCCTGTCACGCATGGGGTCACGGGTTCGAGTCCCGTACGCACCGCAAGTTTTAAGATAATCCTGAAGCAGATAAATATTTATTTATCTGCTTTTTTTGTTATCTCTCTTGATATGTATTGAAAATAAAATAAATCAATCAATACTTTTGAGAAAAATGTACCCTTTAAAATTTAATCCTATACTGAAGCAGACGCTTTGGGGAGGAGAAAAGATTATTCCATTCAAACATCTGTCTGATAGTATTCATAATGTAGGCGAAAGTTGGGAAATATCCGGTGTCAATGATAATGAATCGGTTGTAGCCAACGGGGAATATAAAGGAATGACACTGACAGATCTGGTAAAGACCTTTAAAGAAGAATTGGTCGGTGAGTCCAACTATGCACGTTTCGGAAATACTTTTCCTTTATTGATTAAGTTCATTGATGCCCGACAGGATTTATCCATCCAGGTACATCCGTCTGATGAACTGGCGAAAAAACGTCATAATTCGATGGGAAAGACAGAAATGTGGTATGTGGTAGATGCTGAAGATGGCGCGAAGTTGCGTTCCGGTTTTTCTAAACAAATTACTCCTAAAGAATATAAGGAAAGAATCTATAATTCTACTATTACGGAGGTCTTGCAAGAATATGATATTCATAAAGGTGATGTCTTTTTCCTTCCTGCCGGCCGTATCCATAGTATAGGTGCAGGGGCATTTATCGCAGAAATTCAGCAGACGTCGGATATTACGTATCGTATCTTTGATTTTAATCGTAAGGATGCTAATGGAAAGACTCGTGAGTTGCATACAGAGCTGGCTAAAGATGCGATTGATTATGATGTTTTGGCTGATTACAGAACAGAATACGAACCTCTAAAGGATGAACCGGTAGAATTGGTGGCATGTCCGTACTTTACGACTTCTTTATATGATCTGACAGAGAGTATAAATTGTGACTATTCGGAGCTTGATTCATTTGTTATTTTAATCTGTATGGAAGGAACATGCTTGATTACAGATAATGAAGGACATGAGATTAGCTTGCGTGTGGGAGAAACTACTCTTTTACCTGCTGCTGTTCAGGAAATATCTATTGTTCCGGAAGGGAATGCCAAATTGTTGGAAACATATGTTTAAATATAAAAAAACATCCTGATGTTTTTTTTATTCACCTTGATGATTGTTTGCAATCACCCTTATGAATTTAAAAAACATCAGGATGTTTTTTTATACGATATCTTCTGAAATATATCCTTTAGGTAATGGCCGGCAATTATATCCGGATGCCATAATTTCTCCGTATGCTCCTGCCGAGCGCAAAGCTATTAAATCGCCTCTTTTTACCTTGTTCAAGTCTACGGCTTTGCCGAATACGTCCGATGATTCGCAAATAGGTCCAACCACATCATACTTCTCTACTGGTCCTTCAGATGTAATATTCTCTATTTTATGATAAGCCTGATACAATGCTGGACGAATTAAATCTGTCATACCTGCATCAAGAATAGCGAATTGTTTGTTGGCTCCTTGTTTTACATAAAGCGTATTTCCTATAAGACTACCGCATTGGGCAACAATCGAACGGCCCAATTCAAAATGCAGGGATTGTTGCGGACGAAGTTTTAGGTGTTTATGAAATGTTGCGAAATATTCGGCAAAGTCAGGAATGGCTTGGCGATTCGGATGTTGATAGTCGATACCTAATCCTCCACCTACATTGATGTGCTCAACGATGATACGGCGATTGTACATATGTTCCTGTATTTCATTTATACGATTGCATAATCCGATAAAGTCACCCATATCTAAAATTTGCGAACCAATATGGAAGTGCAACCCCATTAACTTAACGTTAGGTAGTGCTTCTACTTTATCCAATACTGTGTCCAAATCTTCTAAGTTGATACCGAATTTGTTCTCTTTCAGACCGGTCGTTATATTTGCATGCGTGTGAGCTCCTACATTCGGATTGATGCGTAGAGCCACGGATGCGACTTTTTCTTTTGCGCCTGCCAACTCATTGATCACTTCCAGTTCAGGGACCGATTCTACATTGAAGCAGAAAATGTTATGTTCCAAACCTAAATTTATCTCCCAGTCTGCTTTACCTACACCGGCATATACTATTTTGGAAGAGGGAAAGCCGGCTTGAATAGCAGTACGAATCTCTCCGCCGCTTACGCAATCCGCTCCCAAGCCGTTCTCACGTATAATTGATAGAAGTTTGGGATTAGCGTTTGCTTTTACAGCATAATGAACTATATATTTTTCGTATTTCTTGGCCTCGTTGTTGACACAAGTAAGAGTATCTCTCAATAACTGAGTATCATAATAGTAGAATGGAGTTTCCAATTCTCTAAATTTGGAAATAGGGAATGTTCCTTTCATATACAAATGTATTTATAAAAACATTGCGGTCGAATGGGCCGCAATGTTTATCATATTTATAAATTATTTATCGTTGAAGAGCATGTCGCTTAGTGACTGTAGTGCTTTTTTCTTATCGCACTCTCGGATGAGAAAAGAAATGTTATAGTTGCTTCCTCCGAAGGAAATCATACGTACGGGAATATCTCGCATCGCATCCAATGCTTTAGCTTCAAATCCGACGTTCTCCCATTCAAGGTCGCCAACGACGCAAATAATGCACATATCTTTGTCTATGGTTACTGTACCGTATTTTTTTAAGTCGTTGAGGATTTCCGCCAGATGTTTCGTGTTATCGATTGACATGGAAACACCGACCTCGGATGTGCAGATCATATCGATTGAAGTCTGATAGCTTTCAAATATTTCAAAAACTTTACGCAGGAATCCGTGTGCCAACAACATTCGGCTGGATTTAATTTTAATAGCTGTAATATTGTCTTTCGCTGCAACAGCTTTGATTTTGCCTTTTTCCGTTTCGTTGGAAATTAGCGTTCCGGGTGCGCTTGGCTCCATTGTGTTCAACAAACGGACAGGAATATTGGCATATTTGGCCGGTTGTACGCATGTTGGGTGGAGTATTTTAGCTCCGAAGTAAGCAAGCTCGGCAGCCTCTTCGAAATGAAGTTGACGAACAGGGGCTGTTTTATCTACTATACGCGGATCATTGTTATGAAGTCCGTCAATATCAGTCCATATCTGTATTTCAGAAGCATTGATTGCTGCACCGATAAGCGAAGCGGTGTAGTCACTTCCTCCACGCAATAAATTATCTATTTCACCATAAGCATTCCGACAGATGAATCCTTGTGTGATATAGATATCTGCATCCGGATGTAATTCCAGTTGAGTTTGAAGTTTTTCTTTTATATAAGTAGGATCCGGTTCTGAGTTTTTATCGGTACGCATAAAATCAAGTGCAGGAAGTAAAACCGATTTTACTCCATTTTCAAGAAGGTAATTATTTACCATTGCGGTCGAGATAAGCTCTCCCTGTGCCAATACAACTTTCTCTTCGAATAACGTGAAAAGATCTTTTGTATAAGAACGGATATAATCGAAATGTGATTTTATAATTTCAAGACCTTTCTGTTTATATTCTGCAGTAGAATATAATTCATCAATGTGCTGTTTATATTTAGCTTCCAGCTTGTTGATAATTTCATTAGCACCCTCCGGGTTTTTCTTGTACAGATAGTCCGAAATTTCCACCAAGGTGTTTGTTGTTCCTGACATAGCAGAGAGTACAACAATCTTTCTTTCACCATCGGTTATTAATTTGGCCACTTCTTTCATTCTTTGTGCAGAACCGACAGAAGTACCTCCAAACTTTAAAACTTTCATCTTTCGTTACGGTATTTAATTATTTAGTATCTTGATTGTTAAGCTTGCAAATGTACGAATTTACCTTGAATATATGTGTGTTCGCATTAATATTTTATTATTCATCAACATATTCTGCTTGTTCGGCAGTCATTTCCATGATTCTTTCTTTTATGATTTCTTGCGGTATGTCGGCATCCGGCTTCTCTTGTTTTTCAGAGAGTCTTGTTATGCCATGATTCTCACATTTATATACTTTTCCCGGGAATTCTTGTAACAGTTGCAGGTTATGAGTGGTCATCATTACAGAAGAGCCGTTCTCACAAATGTTTCTTAATAGTTTTACAATTTGTCTACCTGTCTCAACATCTAAATTACCGGTGGGCTCATCTGCAAGAATAATCTCCGGTGAATTTAAGATTGCCCGTGCTATGACAATACGCTGTTGCTCTCCTCCGGATAATTCATTAGGCATTTTATATCCTTTGTTGGACATGCCTACCTGCTCCAGTACTTCGCCGATACGCATTTCAATCTCCTTTTTGTTTTTCCACCCGGTAGCACGTAATACAAATTCCAGATTATCGTAAACTGTTCGGTCTGTCAGTAATTGGAAATCTTGAAATACGATTCCTAATTTTCTTCTAAGTTCCGGAATATGTTTCCTTTTTATTGTACGCATATTATACCCCAAAACTTCTGCATCTCCTGAGACAATGTCTAATTCGCCATATATTGTTTTTAGTAGACTGGTCTTTCCTGAACCTACTTTCCCGATCAGATATACAAATTCTCCTTTGTCAAGCTGCATATTGATGTTATTCAGCACACAAAGGTCTTGTTGGTTGATTCCTACGTTTTTATAATTAATGAGCATAGTTTTATTATTTATGTCTCTTTTTCAGTTCACGGGCAAGGTCTTCTATACGATAACCTTTGGATGTGAGTAGTACTATCAAGTGATAAATAAGATCGGAGGCCTCATAAATAAGTCTGTCATCAGTACCGTTAGTTGCTTCTATCACGGTTTCTACGGCTTCTTCCCCAACTTTTTGAGCCATACGGTTTACTCCGGATTGGAATAGGGAAGTAGTATAAGACTTTTCCGGCATTTCTTTGTGGCGTTTCTCTATAAAGTCTTGCAGATATTTAAGGAACATGATGTCTTCTTCATTCTGTTCCCCCCAACAGGTATCTGTTCCTGTATGACAAACAGGACCTACAGGATTTACCTTTATTAATAAGGTGTCTTTGTCGCAATCTTCTTTGATGGAAACTACATTCAAGAAATTACCGCTTTCTTCTCCTTTCGTCCACAAGCGGTTCTTGGTGCGGCTAAAGAATGTAACTTTTCCTGTTTCCACAGTTTTTGTATATGCCTCTTGATTCATAAAGCCGAGCATAAGAACTTTAGAAGTATAGTTGTCCTGAATAATAGCAGGAATCAATCCGTTCATCTTGTTGAAATCCAAATCCATGTTTTTTAGTTTTAAATTCTATGTCTTACTTCCTTATATTAATTCCTTGTTTGCAAAGATAGTTTTTTAATTCGGGAATTTTAATTTCTCCGAAGTGAAAAACACTGGCAGCCAATGCA
>OHAE01000219.1_pt1 | contig 54038 bp, 42 predicted proteins | sample 1577061 | NCBI WGS metagenome assembly OHAE01 (sample SAMEA3541535, study PRJEB24748) | human gut metagenome | biome: human gut; feature: human-associated habitat; material: faeces | place: China | collected 2012
ATTGAACTGGGGACCTCATGATTATGAATCATGCGCTCTAACCAGCTGAGCTATCGCGCCATAATTTCTTGATTGCGGGTGCAAAGGTAGATATTTTTTTCACATCCACAAACTTTTCAAAAGGAAAATTCTACGCCAAACAAAAAAAACTTTTTAAATTATGCTTTGTAATCAGAAAAAAGTATTTATCTTGCCGACGTAAAACAGAATAAAGTGCTATGAGAAAAGAAAAGATACATATTGAATATCCGCTGAGCGCTACTTCCAAAAGTATCATTTGGGGAGCGATAAGTACTCCCACAGGACTAGAAAACTGGTTTGCCGATAAGGTAAAAGCGCAGGATAAACTTTTTACCTTTATGTGGGGAAAAACAGAAACTAGAGAAGCTGAGATTATAAACATCCGTATATTTTCATTCGTACGTTTCCGTTGGCTGGACGAAGAAGACCCTAAAGCCTATTTTGAATTCAAAATGAATTATAACGAGCTGACAGGAGATTATATGCTGGAGATTACCGACTTTACTGAACCGGACGAGATAGACGATCAAAAGAAATTATGGGATCTACAAATCGAAACCTTAAGACGTACTTGTGGTATGTAATTATATAAAAATCATAAAAACATAGATATGCTCTCCTTTTTTTATGCTAATTTTGCGCTTCAATAGTACAAACATGTTACGCATAAAGAAATTAGATATATTCATCCTTAAGAGCTTTACATTGCTCTTTTCCGGAACTTTTTTTATATGCCTCTTCATCTTTATGATGCAGTTCCTGTGGAAATATGTGGATGAATTGGTAGGAAAAGGGCTTGCAATAAGTCTTCTTGCACAATTTTTCTTTTATTCTGCCCTTACCCTTGTACCCATATCTCTTCCGTTAGCTATTTTGCTGGCTTCCCTTATTACTTTCGGTAATTTTGGAGAACGCTACGAGTTGCTTGCAATGAAAGCAGCTGGTATTTCTTTACTCAAAATTATGCGTCCACTAATCCTATTTTGTGTCTTTCTCGGATGCACTTCGTTTTATTTCCAAAACGTAATAGCTCCGAAAGCGCAAGTAAAATTATGGACTCTATTAATCTCCATGCGTCAAAAATCACCGGAAGTAGATATTCCGGAAGGTGTCTTTTATGATGAAATACCGGAATACAATCTTTATGTTAAGCACAAAGACCGTAAAACGGGAAAGCTGTATAATCTTATGATTTACAACTTCTCGGACGGTTTTGAGAATGCACATATTATTGTAGCCGATTCCGGAAGCCTTGAAATGACAGCCGATAAGCAACATCTATACCTACATCTTTATAGCGGCGAGCAATTTGAGAATCTAAAGTCACAGGAAGCCTCAGCGAAAAATGTACCTTATCGAAGGGAAACTTTCCGCGAAAAGCATTCTATCATTGAGTTTGACGCAAACTTCAATATGGTAGACGCAGGTTTCATGAACGACCAATCCATGAGTAAAGATATGTGGAAGTTACAAGCTTCCATAGATTCCATGTCTACACGAGTAGACAGTATCGGGAGGCAATACTATAAAGAATCGCGTTCCAATTATACTCCGATCCAATTATCCCGTACAGATTCCACCAAATTAAAGACATCGACTATTACGTCTGTTAATGTTGATAGTCTTTATAACACATTGACATTACTCGACAAAAAAAAGATTATAAGCACTTCACTCAGCCGTACAGAAAATTTAGGAAATGATTGGGGCTTCAAGAGTTTTACAATAACCGACAGTGACAAGAATATACGTAAACATGAAACGGAATGGCACAATAAAATCACACTATCACTGGCTTGCCTTATCTTTTTCTTCATCGGTGCGCCACTTGGTGCAATCATTCGAAAAGGCGGTCTGGGTATGCCGGTTGTGGTATCAGTACTTATATTCATCATCTACTACATTATTAATAATACCGGATATAAAATGGCTCGCGACGGCAATTGGGAAGTCTGGCAAGGTATGTGGATCAGTTCTTTCATCCTTGCGCCGATAGGAGTTTTCTTCACCTACAAGTCTAACAAAGATTCAGTTGTCTTCAATGCCGACACATATCTGTCATGGATTAAGCGTATCATCGGAATACGCGTAACGCGTCATCTGTTTAAAAAAGAGGTTATCATTCATGATCCTAACTATAACCGCATAGATAAGGACATGGATACGCTCAATACCGATTGCCGGGAATATATACAAAAACATCGGCTTACTTCCGTTCCTAACTATATCAACATTTGGAAAAAGAACGAACAAGATGAAGATATTACCATCATCAATGAAAAGATGGAAGCAATGGTAGACGAGTTATCCAATACTAAACAAACCGACATACTAAAGTACCTGAACAACTATCCGATCTTATCGGTTTATGCCCATAAAAGTCCTTTCAAAAAAGAAATATTCAACATTATAGCCGGCATTCTGTTTCCAATAGGATTAATTTTCTATTTCAGAATATGGATGTTCCGTATACGATTAAATAAAGATTTGCAGGAAATTATCAAGACAAACAAAGAAATACAAAACATTATCAAAAACAATAATATATAGAAATATGAAAGAAAATAAACTTAATACGATTGAAGAGGCTATCGCTGATTTCCGTGAAGGTAAGTTTGTCATCGTAGTAGATGATGAAGACCGTGAAAATGAAGGCGACCTCATCATTGCAGCCGAAATGATTACTCCTGAAAAAGTGAATTTCATGCTTAAACATGCTCGTGGCGTACTTTGTGCTCCCATTACTACCACACGATGCAAAGAGTTGGATCTACCTCATCAGGTAACAGATAATACATCTGTACTGGGAACTCCCTTTACGGTAACAATCGATAAATTGGAAGGATGTACAACAGGAGTTTCCGCTGCCGACCGTGCCGCAACAATACGTGCACTTGCCGACCCAGCCTCTACCCCGGCTACATTTGGACGTCCCGGTCACATCAACCCATTGTATGCACAGGAAAAAGGTGTACTTCGTCGTGCCGGACATACAGAAGCCGCTATCGATATGGCTCGTTTAGCTGGATTATATCCGGCAGGAGCTTTAATGGAAATTATGAATGAAGACGGTTCGATGGCACGTTTACCGGAACTGCGCAAAATGGCAGAACAATATGACCTCAAACTTATTTCTATTGCCGACCTGATAGCTTATCGGCTAAAGCAGGAATCGATTGTGGAAAAAGGTGTAGAAGTCAATATGCCTACAGAATACGGACATTTCCATTTGATTCCGTTCCGTCAAAAAAGCAACGGACTAGAGCACATGGCTATTATTAAAGGTGAGCTGCATGAAGACGAACCGGTATTGGTCCGCGTACATTCTTCTTGTATGACCGGAGATATACTCGGCTCGCTACGTTGCGACTGCGGTGAGCAATTGCATAAAGCACTGCAAATGATCGAAAAAGAAGGTAAAGGTGTTGTCGTTTATCTAAATCAGGAAGGACGCGGTATCGGATTGATGGAAAAAATGAAGGCATATAAATTACAGGAGAACGGAATGGATACTGTAGATGCCAATCTTTGTCTGGGACATCAAGCCGACGAACGCGACTACGGCGTAGGAGCACAAATTCTTCGTGAAATCGGTGTGCATAAAATGAGATTATTAACCAACAATCCGGTTAAACGGGTTGGCTTGGAAGCATACGGACTGGAAATCATCGAAAATGTGCCTATCGAAGTCACACCTAACGAATACAACGAGCGTTACCTTAAAACCAAAAAGGAGCGTATGGGACATACTTTACATTTCAGCAAATAATTTTATTCAAACTTTTATAATTATGGAAACAAACTCAGTAAGTAAGACCTATGAAAAGAGCGGGCAAATCGCTTTGTTTAGGAATGTCTATCTTTGGATGAGCATGGCACTTGTCATCACCGGATTAACTTCATTAGTCGTAGCAGATTCCCCTTCTATACTTTCTGCTATCTTCAGTAACCGGTTTGTATTCTATGTTCTATTATTCGGAGAACTGGGACTGGTATGGTATATGTCTGCACGGATAAATTCACTATCTTTCTCAACATCAACCCTACTCTTTATCTTCTATTCAATCCTGAACGGAGTAACCCTTTCTGTGATATTCCTTATCTATACACTTTCGTCCATAGCCTCCACTTTCTTTGTTACAGCGGGCACATTTGCTGTAATGTGTATATACGGCTATGTCACCAAAAAAGATTTAACCAGTATCGGTAACCTGTGTTTTATGGCTCTTATCGGACTAATCATTGCAACCGTAGTGAATCTGTTCTGGCAAAATGAAACTCTTTACTGGATCGTCAGCTATGCCGGAGTACTTATCTTTGTAGGACTGACGGCTTATGACACCCAAAAGATAAAGAAGCTATTGCTTAGTGAAGGTACGGAAGTAAACGAGGGCACACAAAAGATAGCATTAATGGGGGCGTTAAATTTATATCTTGACTTTATTAACCTGTTTCTTTATCTTCTCAGATTGCTAGGCAACCGTAAATAATATAAGATAAATGTATTGATTACAAGCAAAATACTTTCATAATTAAAATATTATAGCTTATTTTGCAGCGGAATACAATCAATTAACAGGAATATAATAATCATGAATCAACTTTCAGACCGTCTTAATAGCCTGTCTCCATCAGAAACACTGGCTATGTCACAAAAGAGCAACGAATTAAAGGCTCAAGGCATTGATGTTATTAATTTAAGTGTGGGCGAACCAGACTTCAACACTCCTGAACATATAAAAGAAGCAGCAAAGAAAGCTATCGATGATAATTTCTCACGCTATTCTCCGGTTCCGGGATACCCCGCACTTCGCAACGCCATCGTTGAGAAATTAAAAAAAGAAAACGGATTAGAATATACAGCAGCACAAATATCTTGCTCTAATGGAGCTAAACAATCAGTTTGCAATGTAGTGATGGCATTGGTAGGTAAAGGTGATGAAGTGATCATTCCTGCACCTTACTGGGTAAGCTATCCGGAAATGGTGAAACTGGCAGATGGTATGCCTGTTACTATTCCGGCAGGAATCGAACAAGATTTCAAAATTACTCCTGCACAATTGGAAGCAGCTATCACGCCGAAAACCAAAGCACTCATTCTTTGTTCGCCATCCAACCCTACCGGTTCGGTATACAGCAAAGAAGAGTTGGCCGGATTAGCAGCTGTACTGGCAAAGCATCCACAAATAGTTGTGATTGCCGATGAAATTTATGAGCATATTAATTACATCGGAAAGCATGAAAGCATTGCACAATTCCCCGAGATATTTGACCGTGTGGTTATCGTGAATGGTGTATCCAAAGCTTATGCAATGACAGGATGGAGAATCGGTTTCATCGCCGGTCCGGAATGGATTGTAAAAGCGTGCAACAAACTCCAAGGACAATACACTTCCGGTCCTTGTTCTGTATCTCAAAAGGCTGCCGAAGCTGCTTATACCGGAACACAAGCACCGGTTGAAGAAATGCGTAAAGCATTCGAACGTCGTCGTGACCTGATTGTGAAACTGGCAAAAGACGTACCGGGATTCGAAGTAAACGTGCCGCAAGGAGCGTTCTATCTGTTCCCTAAATGCGACTATTATTTCGGAAAATCATGTGGGGACCGCAAAATAAGCAATGCTGCCGATTTAGCAATGTATTTGCTTGAAGTAGGACACGTAGCCTGCGTAGGCGGTGCAGCTTTCGGTGCTCCCGAATGTATCCGTATGTCATATGCTACTTCCGACGAAAATATTGAAGAAGCTATCAGACGTATCAAAGATGCTTTAGCGAAATTGAAATAAGATAGAATACCTGTTATTCAACATACGGTCCTTTGTTTGCAAACGATAGGAGTTTGTAAACAAAGGACCGTATCTTTGTTTTCAATCGACCGTATGTTCATTTTCTGTTCTAAAGGCAACCGAAAGGATATAATAAAAAGGCCTTTGGAAACGGCAAACAAAAAAGCCGCCCCCTTACTGAAAAAGGAAGCGACTCTGTTAGTTAGTCATTCTTTCTAAATGATTGTATTTATCATGCTGGATGAATTGCTTCAGAAGGACAAGCATCAGCGCAAGTTCCACATTCTGTGCAAAGATCCGGGTTGATATGATAGATATCACCTTCAGAAATTGCTTCTACCGGACATTCATCGATACATGTTCCGCAAGCAATACAATCATCACTAATTACGTAAGCCATTTTCTTTAAAATTTAAATTATTAGTACTAATTTGTTCGGGCAAAATTACACGTTTTATTGGATTGACGAAATGTTTCCGATATAATTTAGACTAATTTGGATTAAATCTAAATAAATATCCTACAGCTTAAGATGTATGGATGATTTTTATAAATTTGCACCGCAATAAGAACAAAGGATTTCCGTTATTGATACATAAACATGGAAGAATTGAAGAAGTATTTCACTATATTACTCCTGCTGACATTATCTTTCACCGTCTATTCACAGACCAGAAAGATACAAAACCGCCCTTATATAGACCAGCGGAGGTTGCACTATGGATTTACAATAGGGATACATACACAGGACCTCAAGTTTAGAAATAACGGTTACATTACGGAAGACGGTCAATCATGGTTTGCCGATATAGGGGAATATTCACCGGGATTCACAGTCGGTGTACTCGGCGAACTCTATTTAAACCAATATCTTGCCCTGCGATTGATTCCTTCATTGGAATTCGGAGACAAAAAGATTATTTTTCGCGAGAAAGAAACCGGAGAGGAGTATAAACAAACGATGAAATCATGTTATATATCTCTGCCGCTCGACTTAAAATTCAGTGCCGAACGTTTTAATAATTATCGTCCTTACATCGTTGCAGGAATATGTCCGTCTATTGATTTAGGAAAAAAGAAGCAAAAAGCCTTATTAACGAAAAGCATGGATTTTGCAGTGGAGATTGGTTTGGGATGTGATTTCTATCTTCCTTTCTTTAAGCTGATTCCCGAACTAAAATTCCGTTTCGGTCTTGCCGATTTATTGGAAAAGAAACGTAATGATCTCACGGATATGTCACTCATGAAGTTTACCCAATCCATAGACCGGGTAAACTCAAGAATGATTGTCCTTTCTTTCTATTTCGAGTAAATACATTTCGGATCAGATTAGTGCCCCAACGCATCATACAGCACTTGCTGAATCTTCGGACGGATATTCATCCGTCCCAATTTATTATTCCATGCATTCGGATAAACACGATTACTTAAAAACACATAAACCATGTCGTTATCCGGATCTGCCCAAGCACATGTACCTGTAAATCCGGTATGCCCGAACACAGAAGCGGGTGCAGACTTTGCACATGGGCTTTTCTCCACATCTTTCATATCCGGCTTATCAAAACCAAGTCCCCGGCGACTAATATTTGATGTTGCCGTAGTAAACAAATGGCAAGTCGCTTCACTTAAATATCTTCGTCCGTTATAAGTTCCACCGTTCAACAGCATCTGATATACAGCGGCTACCTCCGAAGCCGAGCCAAATAACCCTGCATTACCAGACACCCCACCGAAGAAAGCTGCCGCCTCATCATGCACATATCCCTGCAACACAGGAGATTTTCTACGTAGAAAATCATTCTTAACAGTAGGAGCAATCTGTTCCTTAGAGAACTTGCGCAAAGGCAGATAAGTAAGCCGTTCCAACTTCATCGGACGAAAATACTCCCGATACAATAGTTTATCCATTGTCTCACCACTAATCCGTTCCACCATCTCTTTCAGCAAGATAAAATTCACACAACTATAACGGTATACCTTATCCTTTAACGGTGCTTCTGCCAGCATTTTTTCTTCTTCCTGACGGAAAGAACGATTCAACCAGAAATCATCCGCAACATTTATATCATACACATCGGATGGCTTCGAAGAGACCAAGCCTTCTTTGAAGTTATAACTTGAAGAGGAATACAAGTTTTTACCGACCTGTATCGTATGCAAATTATCCTTCTTACTTTTAAAAAAAGCTCCCGCATAACTATCCTTATCTATCGCTTCCTTATAAAAGAAAATAGTAGAAGGCAATCCGGACTGGTGAAACAAAAGTTCATTAATAGTAATATTCTCCTTATCCGTACCTTTTAGATAAGGCAAATAGGTTGAGATTTTATCAGTAAGGTTAAATTTGCCTTTATCATACAATTTCATCACGGCAAGCAAAGTTCCTGTGGTTTTAGATAATGAGGCCAAATCATATAAATCATCCGTCTGTACCTTATGAGCATTCTTATCATAAGTAAAAGAACCAAAACTCTTATCATAAACAATCTTTCCATTCTTCAGCACATAAACCTGGCAACCGGGAAAAGCACCGGCACTGATGCCATCCTGTACAATCGAATCGATACGGTTCAAAATGCCAGAACTCATTGACAACTCCTCCGGAGCATAATATTGAGGTGTTGCCGGAGTGATAGTAATGCCTTCCCCGGCTTTAAACTGTTTCGGAATACTTGCAGAAAGTCTTCCGCTGGCAGATGAAACCCCATAAAGAACCCCGGCGACATGCTTCTGAACGTCAGGCTCTACGGAATGCCCGAGAACCACTGAGGCTGCGGAAGATAACGAAGGTAACTGATCTAATGCGGTGAAAGGAGTAAATATGGCATAAACAGTCGGCGCATTGAGCGACAAAGTAGCTAAAAACGGGCTGAACCCCTTTATCGTGCGTGTAGTAACAGAAACAACCACTCTCCTACTATCAGCAATCCGGTGTATAATACTACGACGCACTGAATCATTGGTTTCTTTAGTTAAACGGAAATTTATCACCGGACCGTATTTCGCCAATTCCTGAACAAATACCTCATCAGACTTAGGGGCACCGATACTAATCACCGTCAACGTATCTGCCGAATAATGAAAAGGAAGTATTCTTTTACGATTATCCAACACTGCAACGGATGCCGCATGCAACTTCTCTATCAACCCGGAGGTTTGGGGAGTAGAAATACGTTCCTCCAACCCTGACAGATTTATTTTTTTCTTTCGATAGGCCCCCAAAGCATATTTATAAGTCAGAACTTTACGGCACTTCTCGTTTATCATTTCCTCCGAAAACACCCCCTTCTCAATAGCTTTCATTACCCCTTCTATCTCTGTTTTTATATTTCGGGGAGCCAGCAACAAATCATTTCCGGCATTTAAAGCCTGCACACATACATTTTCTGTTGCCGACACACCTTTCATTGCTAAAGCATCCGTAAAAACAAGTCCTTTAAATTTCAGTTCATCAATCAACAATCCGGTTATCACATTTTTGGAAAGCGAGGCCGGTAATGAGGAGTTATCCAAAGAAGGAACTTGCAGATGCCCAACCATTATACCGCCTAAACCGGCTTTTATAACTTGTTTGAAAGGATATAGCTCGACACTGTCCAGCCGCGCGCGGGTAAAGGGCAAAACCGGAAGTGCTTTATGAGAGTCCACATCCGTATCCCCATGTCCGGGGAAATGTTTAGATACAGACAAAACGCCTCCGCTCTCCAAGCCTTTGGCATAAGCCACCACTTTCTCTGCCACCAGATACGGATCTTCACCAAATGAACGAGTATTGATTACCGGATTATTCGGATTAATATTCACATCGGCAACAGGAGCAAAGTTAACGTGTACGCCCAGTTCTTTACACTCACGCGCCACCTCTTTGCCGTACTCATAAATCAACTGATTATCTTGAATACAGCCCAAAGTCATGTTCCTTGAGAAATTCGGAGTACCTTTCAGCCGCATTGCCAAGCCCCACTCTCCATCAAAAGTGATTAAAAGCGGAACTTCGGCATTGTCTTGGGCATAATTAGTTAGCAATGCCTGATCCCGCAGCTGACCACCGGAGAACAACAAACCGCCAACTTTATGCGTACGGACAACATCTTGCAGTAAAGAAAGATTCCGTTTCGTATTTTGAGGCGCAATCGTGTAGATAAATAATTGCCCTACCTTTTCTTTGAGGCTCATCCCATTCATTGTTTTATCCACCCAAGCCTTGCAGGCAGGTTCCTGTTTTGCCTCGTACAATAATAAAGGCTCAACCTGAGCCTTTACCTGATGTATTAATAGAAATGCCGAAACAAAAGTTATCCACCATCCTTTCATATAATCAATCCCTGTTTTACTCTTTAACAAACTTCAAGTCCATTGTCCCTACAAAAATCCCATTCTTTCCCATCTGCTGAAGAGGAATATCTTTCCCATCCAAGTTCTTGTAATACAAAGTCTTCTCAAAGAAAGAATGAGAATGCCCCCCAAAAACAACATCTATATTACGTGTATGAGTTATAAGGTCTATATCGCATACCGGATTCTTCGGATCAGGTTCCCAACCGATATGTGATAAACAAATAACGACATCACATTTCTCTTTATTCTTCAAAATATCCGCTACATTATTAGCCACCTCATTAGGCTCGGTATAAACCACCCCTTCATAATTCTTTTCCTGTACCAGACCTTCCAACCGGGGGCTAAGTCCGAATACTCCAACCTTTAATCCGTTACGTTCTATAATCACATAAGGTTTCACTATACCTTCCAACACAGTACCCTCAAAATTATAATTAGCACAAACAATCGGGAAGTTTGCCATTTTAAATAGCCGAAGCATATTATCCAGACCAAAATCAAACTCATGGTTACCGATAGTCCCGGCATCATAACCCATTTCATTCATCAGACTTACCTCAACTTCTCCCCGGAACATATTATAATAAGGTGTACCTTGTGAGAAATCACCGCAATCGAATAATAACAAGTCCGGATACCTTTCACGCATTTCTTTCACAAAAGTAGCTCTACGCACATATCCACCTTTATCGGCATATTCTGCCGGTTTTACATTCTTCTCCAACGGTTCGATACGACTATGGGTATCATTCGTATGAAGTATAAACAATTCTTTCTCTTCCTGAGAAAAAAGCAATGTACAGAAACAAAAGGCACAAAGCAATATCCCCGTACGCTGTATATAATGCATTGATAATTTCATTTTTATTCGGTTTTATTTATATATGGTTATTCTACTGTGATACGTCCGTCAAGTGCGGCAGTAACACTTTTACCTTTTTTCTCCATTTCCTCTATATAATTCACTATAATCTGACGAATCGTAGCTTTCTCCGGACAAACACGTTCCGTTGCCTCAAGAAAAGCAGTCATTCCATCATTTCCCTCTGCAAGATAATCCAAAGTAGCGACCGTATATAATTTATCCGGGTCTATTTCCTGCCCGTTTATCTTAGCATCTTTCAGTTTACCGTCTTTTGTTATAACCAAACGTGCACCGCTTAGACCTTCCCCACCCAATTTCGCTATCTGCACGAACAAATCCATCAAAGACTTGCCGTTCATAGTCAACAGGCACAACGAATTTTCAAAAGGAAATATTTCATAAACATTTCCAAATGTAACATCCCCCTGTGGCAGAGAGTTTCTCAAACCACCCATATTCGTAATTGCCACATCCGCCGGCTTCCCTTGATATGGGATAGCAGCCAACCGGATCACATCTGCAGAAAAATCGGATAAAAGACTTTCCGGACGTTCAGCACTCATAGCCACTTCGCTATGACCAATAACCGGAGACATTACACTATCTACTTTTGCTTTATAAGGAGCCAGCATTTTCACCGTAGCTTCATCGGGATGAGCATCATAAGCAGAATTAATTTCCACTCTACCGCCGTCTACTCCAACCAATTCATAGGATGAATGACAAGCAGAAAAAGATAACATTCCCGTAAACAGGAATGCTACATAAGTTTTGCGCACAAATATTTGTTTCATTATATAAGAGTTTGTTGCACCAAATATAGTTAAAAAAAGAAATACAGCAAGCAGATTCCGTCATAATAAAAAATAATTCATACACTTATTTGGCTATCTGATAAATAATTAGTTACTTTGCACCGCTTTCGCGCAATCGCTGTCAAAGAAGAGTTACTTGATATGTTGCGTTGTAACGATAAACAATTTAAAAAAAGGACAATGGATTTAATTAAAATTGCAGAAGAAGCATTTGCTACCGGAAAAGAGCACCCAAGCTTCAAAGCCGGTGATACTATTACAGTAGCATATCGTATTATCGAAGGTAACAAAGAGCGTGTACAGTTGTACCGTGGTGTTGTTATTAAAATCGCCGGTCATGGCAACAAAAAACGTTTCACAGTTCGTAAGATGTCTGGAACTGTTGGTGTAGAGAGAATCTTCCCAATCGAATCTCCGGCTATCGATAGCATTACTGTAAACAAGGTAGGTAAAGTTCGCAGAGCAAAACTGTATTACTTACGTGCACTTACCGGTAAAAAAGCAAGAATCCAGGAAAAAAGAGTTAACGCTTAAGCAACTCTTATCCAAGATAAAAAAGGGAAAACTTTATAAGCTTTCCCTTTTTTATTTCCCTCCACCCTAATACCTGCTTCCCGCTAAACCTTTATCATTGCATCGATGTTATATCCGAAAAGCATCGATATGATATTCAATCAAACAGACACACATTACCTTATCGCCGCGATTTGCGTGATAACATCGGCATTAGTATTCTATACCATCGGGGTATGGGGAGAACGACTGCAAAAGAAATTAAAGTCATGGCACATTCTATTCTTTTTACTCGGACTCCTGTCAGATGCGGTTGGAACCGGATTAATGGAACACATCGCCCGGCTCACTCAACTGCATGACGAAATACATACTATAACCGGAGTCATTGCCATCCTCCTAATGATGGTACATGCCATGTGGGCTATATGGACTTATAAACTAGGATCTTTAAAAGCCAAACAACATTTCAACAGGTTTAGCATTGTCGTATGGATTATCTGGTTAATCCCCTACTTTATAGGTGCATATTTAGGAATGTCATTACACTGATAACCCAACTAATAGGTGATACTATATTTTAAAATCAAGGATACACATCATAATAAATGTAAAATACCGGAATATTTTATATGTTATAGAACATATTTACCGGGATTATTGTTATCTTTGCAGAGAATTAAGAAAGATAGTAATAACCGTTCTTCAAAACGTGGAGAACAAAAAAAGAGGTAAAATTATGAAGACAACAAACAAAAACAATGAGAATTTAATTGCTAAGTTGCAATATCAATTACAACGTTACAAAGCAATGGGAAACGGCGCAATCTGCCAATCTTTGAACAACAGAATCCAAAGACTTTCTGCTCAACAAAAGGCGTAAGCGCCATCTTACAAGAGTTATCAACTTTATAAATATAAAGAGAGGGACATTCAGAATATCTGGTTGTCCCTCTCTTCTTTATTATCACTAAAAATTTTATTCTTCAAAATCCTTTAGTTCCCACCCCAAAGCACTGGCTCCAAGTACTGCCGCATCGGAATCTTTTAATTCAGAAACCAACAACTTGGTTTTTCCTTTAAAGATAGTCAGAATGTTAGCCTCCATTGATTCATAAATAGGCTTCATAATATAATCGCCTGCTTTTGCCAGACCACCGAACAAGATAATTGCTTCCGGACTTGAGAAAGCAATAGCATCAGCCAAAGCTTCACCCAAAATATTTCCTGTAAACCGGAAGATCTCCTGAGCAAGTTTATCTCCACGAACAGCGGCATCAAACACATCTTTCGATGCAATCTCTTCTGCCGGAATATTGCGCAACAAACTATTATCTGTTCTTGCTGCCAAAAATTCTCTTGCAGTACGGGCCACTCCGGTAGCAGAGCAGTAAGTTTCCAAACATCCTTTACGACCGCAACCGCATAGACGACCGTCACGACGGATGATAACGTGGCCAAGCTCACCGGCAAAACCATCATGTCCGTAAACTACTTGTCCGTTAATCACAATACCACTTCCAACACCCGTACCTAAAGTTATTACGATAAAGTTCTTCATACCACGAGCCGCACCGTATGTCATTTCACCGACAGCTGCCGCATTCGCGTCATTAGTCAATGCAGTAGGGATGCCAAGACGTTTTTCAAACATCTCCGCAAGCGGGATAATAACACCCTTCCACGGTAGATTCGGAGCAAACTCAATTGTACCTGTATAATAATTACCGTTCGGCGCACCTATACCTATACCTTTAATCTTACCTTTTCCACCGTTCTTTTCTATCAGCGGAAGCAAGCCTGCACAAACAGCGTCTGCATAATCTTCTACTTTTGCATACGCTTGTGTTTTAATTGAATCCACGTCGATTATCGTTCCACGCGCATCTACAATACCGAATACAGTATTCGTTCCACCTATGTCAATACCTACTGCATAAGGTTTTTCAATATTTGTAATCATGATACTAATAATTATTTGGGTTAGTTTATTTGTACACAAATTACGTAAAGAAGATTGAATCCACAAAATTTTTTTCACTATTTCTTTATCCGCTTGCAACTTTTCCACTATTGCTTGCGTCTAATAAATAAGAATCAAGAATAATTCGAACCATTAGAAATGATACATTTAGAGAATATCAACAAGACCTACTACAACGGAGCACCGCTGCACGTCTTAAAAGGAATCAATCTCGATATAGAAAAAGGAGAATTCGTATCCATCATGGGGGCATCCGGTTCAGGAAAGTCTACATTGCTTAATATTCTCGGGATACTGGATAACTACGATACAGGAAACTATTATCTCAACAACGTGTTGATAAAGAATCTCAGCGAAACACGTGCCGCCCAATATCGCAACCAAATGATAGGGTTTATCTTTCAGTCATTCAACCTCATCTCATTTAAAAATGCGATGGAGAATGTGGCTCTCCCTCTGTTCTACCAGAACATAAGCAGGAAACAACGGAATATCCGGGCAATGGAATATTTAGACCGATTGGGATTAAAGGAATGGGCACATCATTTACCGAACGAGATGTCGGGCGGACAGAAACAACGTGTCGCCATTGCCCGCGCACTCATATCCCAGCCACAAATCATCCTTGCCGATGAGCCGACGGGGGCTTTGGATAGCAAAACTTCCGTAGAAGTGATGCAAATACTGAAAGAAGTCAATGATTCGGGCATGACTTTAATCGTTGTCACTCATGAAAGCGGTGTTGCCAATCAAACCAATAAAATCATCCATTTAAAAGATGGCGTTATTGAATCGATAGAAGAGAATCCCCACCACAACATCTCCCCTTTCGGAGATAACGGACTCATTAAATAAACGGCAGCATCATGAAAATAGGAATAGATATCTGGCAAGAAATATTCAGTACGATACGCCGAAACAAATTACGAACGTTCCTCACCGGATTCTCCGTATCATGGGGAATCTTCATGCTAATCATCCTGCTAGGTTCAGGCAACGGACTGATGAACGGATTTACCAGCAACTTCTCCGACCGTGCCATCAACTCCGTGCAAGTATCCACTTGGAAGACAAGGGTTGCTTACGCCGGTATGCAGTCCGGAAGAAGAATCAGCCTGGACAACACGGATTTAATGCTAACCGAGAAAGAGTTTGAAGATAACGTAATTAAAGCCAGCGGCACTATTTATAAATGGAATTGCACCTTTACTTACGGCAGCGACTACGTATCAGGACCATTATATGGAGTGCACCCGGTATATACGGAAATAGAACCTTATAAAATAGCGGAAGGAAACGGGCGCTTTATCAATGAATTGGATATAAAAGAGGCACGCAAAGTGGTTGTTATCCATCCTAAGACGGCCGAAACCCTCTTCAAAAAGGAAAATGCCATCGGCAAATTCATCAATATCAATGGAATAGCTTATAAAGTCATCGGAGTCTATGTACAGGATTTCAGAAGAAACGACCAAATAGGTTTTATCCCGTTTACTACGGCACAGCTTATTTATAACCAGGGAACTACACTACAAAACATTATCTTTTCCACAAAAGAATTAAATACGATAGAGGCAAATGAGTCATTCGAAAAAGACTACCGGAAAGTCATAGCGGCGCACCATCAGTTTAGTCCGGATGATACCGGAGCTATGTGGATATGGAACCGTTTCACCCAATATCTGGAAACAATGACCGCCCAAAACATACTTAATACGGCAATCTGGGTAATCGGCATCTTTACATTGCTCTCCGGAATTGTCGGAGTGAGCAATATCATGCTTATCACTGTAAAAGAGAGGACAAAAGAATTCGGTATCCGCAAAGCATTGGGTGCTTCTCCGTCATCTATATTATGGCTGATAATTCTCGAATCTATTGTTATAACCACCTTATTCGGATATATCGGCATGGTGGCAGGGATAGGGGTAACAGAATGGGCGTCTGTCTATTTTGATGCACAGGCAGCCGCACAAGCCACAGACGAGATGAACTTCACGATCTTCAAAGATCCGACTATCAGTCTGGGCATGGCTCTGCAAGCTACTACCGTATTGATTCTTGCCGGAACGCTTGCCGGCTTCTTCCCGGCACGGAAAGCCGTACAGATAAAACCGATTGAAGCACTTAGAGCAGACTGATTATGAATATGAATATAATAGATATAGACCGTTGGCAAGAAATCTGGATGACGATTACCCGCAACAAAACACGGAGTTTACTCACGGCTTTCGGCGTATTTTGGGGAATCTTTATGCTGGTAGCTTTGATTGGCGGAGGCAACGGATTGCAGAACATGATGAGCCGTTCATTCAGCGGCATCGCCACCAATTCCTGTTTTTTTATGAGCCAGCAAACGAGCGAGGCATACAAAGGTTTCCGCAAAGGGCGTTACTGGAACTTGGAAATGAACGATATAGACATTCTTCGCTCTAACATAAAAGAGATTGAATACATTACTCCGATTTTGTTCGGAGGATGGAAAGATAATAATACAGTCTATGGCGACAAAGCCTATACGGCAGGCGTAAAAGGTGTTTTACCGGAGTATGAAAAGATAGAAGCTCAAAAAATAACCTACGGACGTTTCATTAACGATATGGACGTAAAAGAGCAAAGAAAAGTATGCTTCATCGGGAAACGTATCTACGAAGCCCTGTTCAATAAAGGAGAAAACCCATCCGGCAAGTTTATACGTATAGACGGTATTTATTATCAGGTCATCGGTGTGGCGGGAGATGCGTCGGACAATATCAGCATCGGCGGTAATGCGGAAGAAATGGTTGTGTTGCCATTCTCCACGATGCAGATGGCCTATCACGCCGGTAACAACGTGGATCTGATAGGACTGACGGGAAAGCCCGACGTCCCCATCAGCCGGATACAGGAACAGGTGGAAACGATTATCAAACAAAACCACCTGATTGCACCGAATGATGCACAGGCTCTATTCTCTATGAACATGGAAAAGATGTTCAAACAGTTCGACAACCTTTTTCTAGGCATCCGGTTGCTAATCTGGATTGTAGGTCTGGGCACTTTATTTGCAGGTATCATCGGAGTAAGCAATATCATGATGGTGACGGTACGTGAACGGACAGGAGAAATCGGCATACGGCGTGCCATCGGAGCCAGACCGTTTGACATTATGCGGCAAATACTGAGTGAAAGCATGATTCTGACAAGTATTGCCGGGTTTCTGGGAATATCTTTTGCCGTACTCGTACTTCAGGTGGTAAATGTAGGTATCAGTTCATCCGCCGATTATGACGCCGGATTCCAGATATCTTTTGGAGTTGCCGCAGGCACAGCCGTTATTTTAATGACATTAGGCACACTTGCAGGGCTGGCTCCGGCATTCCGTGCCATGAGCATAAAACCGATTGAAGCCATTAGGGAAGAATAAAAAACAAAATTGAATAAATACATTATGAAGAAGTTCTTAAAGATTGCGTTATCAGTGGTAGTTGTTGCCATATTTATCGGAACATTCGTATTCTTGTACGTTAAGTCGAAGCCCAAGCAGGTGGCTTATGAGATTGTAACTCCTGCAATAGCGGACATTGAGAAAAGTACCGTTGCCACAGGAAAAGTAGAGCCCCGTGACGAAGTACTCATCAAACCGCAAATATCGGGCATTATTTCCGATGTTTACAAAGAAGCGGGACAGCCCGTAAAGAAAGGTGAAATAATAGCCAAAGTAAAGGTTATCCCGGAAATGTCACAGCTCAACTCCGCAGAGAGCCGTTTGCGCCTTGCCGAGCTCAACTACTCCCAGACCCAACAAGAGTTTGGACGTATGAAACAACTTCATAAAGACAACCTGATAAGCAAGGAAGAATATGAAAAAAGCGAGCTTGCCATGAAACAGGCTAAAGAAGAAAAAGAAACGGCCAAGGATAATCTGGACATTGTCAGAGACGGAATCACACAAAACAGTGCATCTTACAGCACAACCATGATTCGCAGCACTATCGACGGACTCATCTTGGATGTCCCCATAAAAGTAGGTAATTCCGTGATTATGAGTAACACGTTCAATGACGGAACTACGATTGCTACCGTAGCCGACATGAACGACCTTATCTTCAAAGGTAAAATAGATGAAACGGAAGTGGGACGCATCCATGAAGGAATGCCTATAAAACTGACCATCGGGGCTTTACAGGGCATCAACTTCGATGCGATGCTGGAATACATATCTCCTAAAGGAGTGGAAGAAAACGGAGCCAACCTGTTTGAAATAAAAGCAGCCATAACCGTTCCCGACACAGTGAAGATACGTTCCGGTTACAGCGCCAATGCCGAAATCATGCTGAATCAGGCAAAGCAAGTCCTCACGGTTCCCGAAGGTTGCGTGGAATTCAGTAACGACTCATCCTTTGTCTATGTACTGACAGACTCCGTTCCTGAACAAAAATTCAAGAAACAACAAGTCAAACTCGGTATCAGCGACGGTATCAAGATAGAAATAAAGAATGGTATTGCCGGGAAAGATAAAATCCGCGGTAGTAAAAAAGACAACTAATACCCCCTGCTGTTTATGAAAACAAGAATCATCATATACCTATCCCTACTCTGTTGCACAGGAATAAAAGCCCAGAAACAGTGGACGTTGAGCGATTGCATCGACTATGCCATAGAGCATAATCTGGAGATACAAAAACAAGAAGTAACGCAAAAGCAACAAGAGATAGAATTGAACACGGCCAAGTTCAGCCGGTTGCCGAACCTGAACGGGAACGCTTCACAATCGTTCGATTTCGGGCGTGCCCTGAACAGTCAGAACATCTATACCGACCGGAATACCAAAAACACCTCCTTCAATGTCAGTACGGATATCCCCCTTTTCACCGGGATGCAGATACCCAATACCATTGCACTGAACAAACTGAACCTGAAAGCATCCATAGAAGATCTGAACAAGGCGAAAGAGGACATAGGCATCCAAGTGACTTCCTCTTTTCTGCAAGTGCTTTTCAATGAAGAACTCTACAAGGTGGCACAAGAACAAGTACGGCTGAGTAAAGAACAATATGAACGTATCCAACGTCTCAACGAGGTTGGAAAAGCAGCCGTGTCCGAAGTATACGAAGCCAAATCCCGCGTAGCGCAAGACGAGCTGTCCATGACTCAAACCTACAATAACTGGAAACTGGCACTTCTCGACCTTAGCCAACTATTAGAGTTACCGTCTCCCGAAGGATTCGAAATCATATCACCGGAAGAACAACCCGATTTTCAAACCCTGCCTTCTCCGGACGACCTGTTCAATATTGCCGTTTTAAGCAAACCCGGTATTCTCGCCACACAATACCGTCTGCAAGGGATGGGTAAAAGTATCCGAATCGCTCAGAGTGCCTACTATCCCAAGCTCTCTTTCGGGGCGGGAATCAGCACTGCATACTATAATCTGAAAGGAGTTGACAACGAACCGTTTGGTAAACAACTGGGTAATAATTTCAGCAAATACGTCGGCTTTACATTAAGCGTGCCCATCTTCAATCGTTTGGAAACCCGCAACCGTGTACGGACAGCCCGCCTCAACCAGACGATGCAGTCATTGGCACTGGAAGATTCCAAGAAAACATTGTATAAAGAGATACAACAAGCGTACTACAACGCCGTGGCAGCACAAAGCAAGTACAACTCATGCGAAACAGCAATGGCTGCAAGCGATGCTTCGTTCCGGTTGATGAAAGAGAAATACGACAACGGTAAAGCCACTGCCGTAGAGTACAACGAGATAAAAACCAACCTGATGAAAGCAACTTCCGATAAGATACAAGCCAAATATGAATACATCTTCCGCAAGAAGATATTGGATTTCTATAAAGGCATACCGTTAAACCAATAGGGAAAACGATAAAACAGACATACGGTCGATTGTTCGCAAACTCCTATTGTTTGCAAACAATCGACCGTATCTTTGTCATCAAACGTCCTTATGATTTTTTCAATCAACCTGATGTTTTTTTTAAACATCGAGGTGTTTGTAAAAAACATCAAGGTCATTTCAAAATCACCTAAGGGAGCGTAAGGCATCACTCCCTTAGGCGTTTCAGCCTACCTATTTTACCGATTTGACTGTTATTCAATTTACTTGATCTTACCTTCACCTTATCACTTTTCACTCCTTTATTATTGATATACAAATGGTTATAGTGAAGGTAACTTTTTCAGGCAATAAGGAAAATTAAAAATGGGACGTTGTGTTTGAAGGATACTAAAGCTCCTCCTCTGTTTATAGAGGAGGTGTCACAAAGTGGCGGAGGAGTTCTCTTTTTAATTGAAAACAGAGAAGAAGAACTCCCTCCCCCCTTTCAGGGGTACTCCCTCTATAAACAGAGGGAGAATTCTAATATCCTTTCAATTTTTAATTATTTGAAAAAGTTATCTTCACTATAACCGCTTGGATATCAACAATAAAGCAGCAAAAGGTGATAAGGTGAAGGCAAGCTCAAGTAAATTGAATAACAGCTAAATCAACAAAACACGAAGCGAAAATCTACTCTACCAAAACTTTCTGAGCTTTATCATTTACTTTCACCAAATAAGAGTAGCTAACAATCGATTCAGTTGATGTTAGCTACTCTTTTTCCAAACAGTCTCCTATTTGCTATACTTTTTCGCTTATGATTTAAGTTTGCACGGTTCTCTATTTTAATAGCTTGCGGTCGTTGTTGTCACCCTCTAACACTTTCATCTGTTGAATGGCTATCTGATTAAGTTTAATCAATCGTTCACCTTGCGGAATGTCCTGGTCTATAAATACCGCATTGAGATTTTCCATATTGGAGAGACAAATCAATTCGTTAATAGAAGCATAGTCACGAATATTCCCTTTCAGCTCAGGATATTGTTTACGCCATATCTTGGCAGTTATGCCAAACATTGCCACATTCAGTATGTCGGCTTCATCGGCATAAATTACGCTTGCTTGTTTGGCTGTTACCTTGGCAGGAATAAGGTTTTGTTTTATAGCGTCGGTATGGATGCGGTAATTGATTTTGGACAGTTCACGCTTTGCAGTCCAGCCCAGCAAGGTTTGCTCTTGCTCTTTCAAGCATTGAAACTCTTTCAGCAGATATAGTTTGAATTGGGGTGAAACCCAAGATGCGAACTCAAATGCAATATCCTTGTGTGCATAGGTCCCGCCATAGCGTCCTGCTTTTGCAATAAGCCCTCTCGAATTTGTCTTTTCAGTCCATTGCTTTACGGAAAGGACAAATCGGTTCAGCCCGGCTTCATTTTTAATTCCCTCGAATTCGGGGGAATTAAAAATGTTTTCATAAGGCTATATTTATGAACCCGTTTACTTCACCACCACTTTTTCAGTTTTCCGACCTGCCTTCACCAAATAAATCCCCGGTGAAACCGTAAGGGTAAATGTGCCGACCACTTTTTCTTGCCGAACCAGATTTCCATTAACCGCATAAACACTGACTCTTGTCGGTATATCCGTAGGATTGTTTATTATAATTTCTCCATCGGAGGTACTAACCGTACAGCTTGGGGCGAAGGTTATTCCACAGGAAGAAGGGAAATGATCGGTCTCTACTATTTTATTAAAATCTTGCCAACCCGAAGCGATACGGTATAAATCACCGGAACCTTTCGGTACGTAAAGGGTAATATTTCTTGCCGACCAATAAAAGGGACCGTCATCTGAATTCTGTGCGTCCAACGCCGCTGTTGGTGGGATCTTAGCCATGCAATATACCTTTTCGAGTGATTCCAAGCTATAAAATGCACCTACCCCTTTCAGGAAGCACAATTTCTGTTATACTCGTTGCATAAAATGCATATGCATCTATTCTTTTTAGATATTTAGGCCACTGTATATAACTTAAAGCATAGTCACACTGAAAGGCATAAGAACCAATTCGCATAATATTATCCGGAATAATAATCGAATCAAGTTTATGGCTGCTAAAGGATAAAAATGTATTAGGTATTTCTGTTACTTCATGCGGAATATTTATACTTTTCAAGCTATCGGTTTGTACAGTGAGAACGAAGTATATAAAAAGAAAATCCGGTTACCCTCTTTTAGAGAAGTAACCGAATTGCACTATTTAAAATAAAAGTCTAGTTGTTTCTTCTTTCCCTGCACATTTATTTAATAACTACTTTCTTGGCATTATCACCACACACCACGATATACATACCCTGCGGAAAGTCTACTGTAGTAGTCCCTGATACGACCTCATCTTGATACATAGTAACAGCATCAGCAGAATATACTGTAACCAATTCTTCCTTGTTTGTCTCTATTATCAGTTTCCCTTGACGACAATAAGCATCCCACCCGATTGTTTCATTGGATGTTATATTCGACGGAATATAATCACTCATTGCAATATCATCAATATTCACACGCTTGCCTTCAGTCTGTTCTATCTTAATACGAACAGGGGCATTCACCAGCAGATTATAAGTGAGTTGCCTTAATACAGTATTGCTAATAACCTCTGAACCTAATTCCGTCCAAGAATTTCCACCATCTACAGAGTAAGATGTACAAATAGTTGCATTAGTATCACTTCCATATAATGCTACATAGAAAGATAGAGAAGATGCTCCATTCACTTTATCTTCTTTCATTTCCAAAGAAGAATTACTTGTTTTACCAAAGCAAACAGATTGCTTTCCATTAAAACGGTCACCACTGGAGCGTCCGCAAATACCGGCATCCGTCAATTCCCATTTACACATCGTACCTTCGATTACACCACCGCTATAGTTATTCTGCTGGGTGGCAGCTTCAAAATCTTCCAAGAAAGTGATAGGTAATTCCACCGTTCCCACAACATCTACTTCATCACCGTCAAAGTCTGATACAGACAAAGAAAGGAGTCCGGCATGAACACCCGGCGACGCATCTTTAGATAAACGAATATAAAAACGTTCACCATCCTTATCGACCGTCAATGTTTGCGCCCAATTTGATTTGTCCGTGCTGATTTCAAATGGAACATCAATGGTGACTGTTACATTCTCATCAATATGCTCGGTATAAACTTCCGCCTCTTTCATTTCCGAAGCCACTCCCGGAACAGCATTAAACACAAGTTCCTCCGGAACGATCAATGACAAAACAGGTATAGGAGCAAGGGTTTTCACATCCACCACATTGGAAACTTTAGAATTGTAAGAGAGTTGATAGTGATATTGGGTATCTTCATCCAATCCGGTCACTTCTTGTCTTTCATTATTCGCCGCAACTGTTTCCGAATAGACCGGAGAGTTCTTGTCTTCCGACCATACCGTCAATGTATAATTCACATTGCCGTCTAAGTTTGTCCAACGTGCCACAAAAGAGTTCAAGTCAACATTTTCCGCACTCAAAGCAGGGATACCGTCCACAGCTTTCGCATTTAAAGTTACCGTTGAAGAAACTTCCGAATTATATAATTTCAACGTAGCTTCCGAGGTAGCTGTCACGCTTGAATTATAAGTAATTGTTATAGTAGTACCCGCGATTACAACCTCTTTATCTAAAGATGAAGTAGCAGTCGCAAATCCGGCTCCTTGCAGTTGAACGGATAGATTCTCGGATATTCCCTGTCCTTTTACTTCAATGGCCTTAGACAAAGGCTTACCAATGGCAGTTACCCCCATATCTATTGTAGAATCGTCCAACGGAGCAGTAATAACCGGTTTTACAAAACCACCCGGTGTCCAACCTGTATTCTGCTGGTCTCCCCAAATATATTCAGCCAGTTCGGGATAATCAATAAAAGGATTGCGGTTGTGCTGGAATTCATATACGGCGTTGTTTCTGTCTATCTCTTTCTGGCTAACCGGGTCTTGGCGATGCCATTTCAACAACAGATTAACAGCCCACGTTTTATAACAGGGATAATCATTCCCTGCGGTCATATCGCCTCCCCAACTCTTAATCTTATCCTGATAACGGGCAGCCATATAGAAATAAGTACGGGCAAAATCACCTTTGTATTCATCAACCGGTTCGAAAACTTTCCCGGAATAGCCGGGGAAAGAACAAGTACCTAACTTACCCAAAGCGTCCACTCCGTTGTGAGAAGGTAATGTAGTACCGGTTTTAGTTTCTCCATATGCAAAATTACTACGTTGCCCGTTCACTTTTCCATCCGTAGGATAAATATGAAAAGCATCACTTTTCATCGGTGAGCCTTCACTAAACCAACTCTTGGGGAATGAATGTTCACGATTGTAACAGTCGCCAACATATTTGTAGTTACCACACTGCTTCTGACCCGGAATAAACTTAGATGTAGAATACATATCCCAGACAGTTCCGTCCGCACGGACATCCGATTTTTTATAAACGGTCCACAAACCATCATACCCTACATTGGTATGTCCGTCTATGATATTATGCAATGCTATTAACAGTGCTTTATCTTTTTGCCCTTTAGCCGCATCATAATACCCTTCAGGAGCTTGCCCCCACAACTGAACACTGATGCATAAAAGCAGCAGGAACAGCATTTTGTTAACAATTAGTCTTTTCATATCTTAGTTTTTATTAAATGAATCCACATTTTACAGAGAAAAAGGGCATCAAATTTAAGGAAGAATAACGAATATAAAAAGGAAACCCGCTGTTTTTTACAAAACAACGGGTAATAAAAGAGTATTTGTATTAACAAAGTGTTACTATCTGCGAGAACTGCTTGATCTTGAAGACGAGCTGGAACCTGAACTGCTCCTACTACTTGATGAAGAGGAACGGGCTGACGAACTCCGACTACTCGATGAACCGGAACTTACGCTGCTATTTGAAGACGAACGGCTGGAAGATGAGCTCCTGCTACTTCCGCTCGTTGATGACGGACGAGCCGTTTCCCTACTCCCGGATGTACTGGAACTTCTGTTGCTCGTATTCGAAGAATTATTATTTCTTGAAGAACTCGAAGTCGCCTCCTTATTTCTCGAAGAACTGCTTCGTTCGCTACTGCTCCCGGACGAACTTCCGGAAGGACGGGTTTGAGGTCTTGCAGAAGTAGAAGGTCTTGAACTTACCCCAAAATCCGAACGGCGGTTATTGCGGTAAACGTCATCCCGCTTTGTACTAAACTGTCCGCTATAAACATCATGATGATATCTTCCTCTGTAATAGCTGTTATTATTATAATGAGTGCGATAATGGCTACCACTATACGTACGGTAATGAGCAGGTTTGGAAAAATAGAAATAGTTATGATTGGAGTATATTACATACACCCTGAAATCCCAAGAACTACCGGATGCATAGATTGGCCGGTAAAAGTATTCCAATCCGAGGAAACGTCCATACTGTGATGCGGATAGTACCCAACGAAGATCGTCATTGCGTATATCCAGACAACGGTAATAATCATCCGCTGCCCAGTCATATCCTCTGAGCACGTCATCCATTACATCTCTGACATTGTATATGAAATCGAAATTAATCTCATACACATCATTGTACTGTGCAGGCGACAGGTTTAACTCATAAGCCATCCTGTCTGTCAGGAAGCGGGTATTTTTCCTCACTTTGCTAATACTCATAGACGCCATACAATCGGAACTCATTGTTACCATTCCGATAGTCATTAATATAAATAGTATCTTTTTCATAACCTTTGTTTTTTAGTTCTTATTCCTTTTCAACAAAAATAGGATGAGAAATACTCTCATCCTACTGAATTTCCCTTTATATAAAGAGAGGTTTCCCTCTTTCTCATACGTATTTCCCTATTCTGCCAAACGGATAAACTCACCGTCCAATACTATTAAATGCTTCTTATACAGATCACCGACAGCCTTTTTAAAGGTCTTTTTACTTACTTCAAACGTATCGTAAATAAGTTCTGCCGGACTTTTATCATTAAATCCGATCTTTCCGCCGTTGTCCTTTATGTATTGTAACAACACCGTAGAGAAATCTCCTATTTTCTCAATCCCCGGTTTCTGTAAGATCAAATCGATCTTCCCGTCTTCCCGCACTTGTTTCACATAAGCCTTTAACTGCATACCGGTCTCCAGATGTTGAAATATCTCACTATCATAAAGCAGTCCACTGAATTTATTGTCGATTATCGCTTTAAAGCCCAAATCCGTTTTCTGCCAAATAAGTATATCGACTTCCTCTCCCTGCTTATAATCCGGCATTTCTTTCGACAAATAACGCTCTACCTTTGCCGATGCCATTATACGGTAACTCTCCTCATCAACATGTGCATGGACTACATATTTCCGTCCTTTCACCATCTTCATCTTCTGTTCACGAAACGGGACAAAAAGGTCTTTCATCAATCCCCAGTCCAAGAATGCTCCAAACTCATTAACCCAAGCCACTTCCAGACAGGCAAACTGTCCCACTTGTACCAAAGGGGTAAGTGTGGTGGCAATCAATCTCTCTTCATTATCCAGATAGATAAACACATTCAACTCGTCTCCTATATGGCAATCTTCAGGTACATAGCGTGTTGGAAGCAGAATTTCTTCTCCGTCACCACCATCAAGATAGACACCGAAATCCACCTCCTTAACAACTTTCAGTACGTTAAACTTACCAATTTCTATATTCATACCAATCTATTTTATTTCAAAGATAAATAAAAAGTAGTACCTTTACAGCCTAATTCAAGAAATACATTAAGAATTATGAATAATTTTATTTTTCAAAACCCTACGCGCCTCATTTTCGGTCAGGGAATGATAGCACAACTATCAAAAGAAATCCCGGCAGATAAGAAGGTTATGATAACTTTCGGCGGAGGCAGTGTTAAGAAAAACGGAGTTTACGAACAAGTAATAGAAGCACTTAAAGGCTATGATATTACAGAATTCTGGGGTATAGAGCCGAATCCTTCTATCGAAACTCTTCGTAAGGCAATAGCTCTCGGAAAAGAAAAAAATATAGATTACCTGCTCGCTGTAGGAGGAGGTTCCGTGTTGGACGGTACTAAACTTATCTCTGCCGGACTATTATATGACGGCGACGCTTGGGATTTAGTTCAAAAAGGAAGTTCTGATAAAACCATTCCTATGGGAACTGTCCTGACCATCCCGGCAACCGGTTCGGAAATGAATAACGGAGCAGTTATTTCACGTCATGAGACACAAGAAAAATATCCGTTCTACTCCAACTTCCCTGTTTTCTCTATCCTCGACCCGACCGTCACTTTCACTTTACCTCCTTATCAGATAGCCTGCGGTATGGCAGATACATTTGTTCATGTGATGGAACAATACATGACCAAACCTAACCAGTCACGTATGATGGACCGTTGGGCGGAAGGTATCTTAATGATGCTGACAACTATCGCACCGTTGGTAAAAGAGAATCAACAGGACTATGATTTGATGTCACAATTTATGTTGGGAGCTACAATGGGGCTGAACGGCTTTATCGCTATGGGAGTACCTCAGGACTGGGCTACACACATGATAGGACATGAATTGACAGCACTAAAAGGTTTAACACACGGTGCAACTCTCGCTATCGTTTATCCGGGTATGCTCCGTACTCTTATTGATAAGAAACTCGACAAATTGCTTCAATATGGAGAGCGAATTTGGGGTATCACCACAGGACTTCCCGCAACTCGTGCAACAATAGCCATCGATAAAACGGAAGAATTCTTCCGCAACTTGGGACTGGCTACCCGCCTCAGTGAAGTCAATATCGGTGACGATACCATTGACGAAATAGAACGCCGTTTCAATGCAAGAAATGCTGCTTACGGCGAAGACGGCGATGTTACCGGAGCTGTAGCCAAACAAATCCTTTTAAACTGCAAATAAAAAGGCCGTCTGAAAAGGATATAAGCATCTTTTAGATATAAGTAAGGAAGAAAGAACAGGCATTAATCAGCTCGCCTGCAAACATACGGTCGATTGAAAACAAACATACGGTCCTTTGATTGCAAACTCCTATCGTTTGCAATCAAAGGACCGTATGTTGAATAAGCATCTATAATCTATTCTTAAATATCTGTCCGATAACTTTCTGATAGCGATTCTCCAGTTGCATATAATCCATCCGGGTCTGGAAAGAGTTTTCAATCTCCGTGAAATACTCTGTCATGGATATTTGCCGGCTATCCAATGCTTTTTTCAATAACTCGGCATTCGTATTCAATAACTGCAAATCATACGCTTTCATCGTATTACGAACTTTGACCGCTTCACTGTAAAGAGCCAATAAGGTAGCTTCCACCTGTTGCTCCGCACTCTCTTTCTGCAAATCAGTATAAAGAGATTGGGCCTTGGAAGCCTTCACTTTATTCTTATTGTTGAATAAAGGAAGCGAACCTCCCACAATAAAGCCATTGAACTGTTCTCCTATACCCGTATTACGACGATAACCTATTTCCAATTTCGGCAACCAACCAGACTTTTCAACTGTTATCTGCTTACGTGCCGCCAATGATTCGCTTTCCAAGGATTGAAGGTTAAGATCGGAAGCAAGCACTTCCTGTTTCAGCTGTGCAAAGTCCGCCAGCTCTTCTACCGGCATATAAGTTGTCTCGGTAAAAGTCAACGGTTGATTATCATTCATTGCAATTAATTCCTGCAACTTAGCTTCACGGGTTGCTTCGTTAGTAGCCACCTCTGCCTGAACTTTCATTAACTCCATCTTAATCTTGTTCGTTTCCAGAATATTAGCATCACCCGTCTGAAGTCTTTTCTCATACACCTGTGCAAGAGTTTCCGCATTCTTTAAACGTTCTGAGAGCAGATTGCTTTCCTGATTTAAAAGGATCAGATCCAAGCACAATTCTTTTGCGCGCAAGAGTATATCCCGACGGGTAGCAGCATACTGTTTATCCAATGTCTCCGCTTTAAGTTTATTCAGCTTATTCCTCGAACTATAAGCAGTCGGGAAATCGAATCCTTGTGTAACAGTCAGCTCTCCACTCTTACCCAATTCTTGTGGTGAGCCATAAGTATAACTGTAACTTACCGCCGGGTCAGGCAGGTTATTGTCCGTCTTATCCGTCAATTTCTGTGCTTCCGTAAGATGTTCGTTTGCCTGAAGCTCTTTATTGTTTTGCTCAATACTGCGAAGAATACGATCCATACTCCCGGTTTGTGCATAGAGAGTGATACCCGTAAAGAACAATACTGCAATAATTATATTTCGTCTCATACCTTTTCTTCTTTATTTTTATTCATCCATAGATAAACAATCGGAACGATAAATGCGTTCAGGAAAGTCGATGTCAATAATCCGCCCAAAATAACTTTCGCCATCGGACTTTGTATCTCATTGCCCGGCAACGAGCCACCCAAAGCCAGCGGAATCAAGGCTAACGCCGAGGATAAAGCCGTCATTAAAATCGGGTTCAACCGATCCAATGATCCTCGAATGATACTTTCTTTCAGTGATAGTCCTTGTTCACGCAATAAATTATAATGCGAAACAAGCAACATCCCGTTACGGGTAGCAATACCAAATAAAGAAATGAAGCCTATCACAGCCGGTATACTTACTTCACCCGTTGTCAACACCAATGCAAAAACACCTCCTATCAGAGCCAACGGCAGATTCAACAAGATAATGCCGCTCTGCTTTGCACTACGAAATTCATTGAACAACAGTAAGAAGATAATCACAATAGACATCAAAGAAGTCAGCAGCAAAGTACGCGAAGCCGCCTGTTCACTTTCAAACTGTCCGCCATACTCTACATGATAACCTTCCGGCAGTTTAATCTGTGAATCAATCCGTTTTTGAATATCATTTACCACACTGCGAATATCACGCCCTGCGGTATTAGCAGAAATAACAATCTTGCGTTTCACATTCTCACGGCTAATCGTATTCGGTCCCATTGTTGAGACGACATTCGCTACGTAGTGAAGTGGAACTTTCTTGTCTCCGGCATCAATCATCAGGTTACGAACCTTTTCTATTTCATCACGATATTCATCCTTTGTACGAACAACCAAATCGAATGACTTTCCATCTTCATACACCTGTGAGACAACCTCTCCCGCCATATTTACTTTCACAAATTCCGAGAACTCCGGCAAAGAGATACCATACTTGGCCAATATCTCCCGTTTTGGAGTAATCTTTAATTGCGGGCGTTCTATCTGTTGTTCCACATTCAAATCCGCAATTCCTTGCACATCGCTGATAGCATCTTTAATCTGATTGCCGATTGCAAACATCCGATTCAAATCGGAGCCAAAGAGTTTAATGGCAATATTCGCCTTTGTACCGGACAACATCGCATCGATACGGTGGGAAATAGGTTGACCTATCTCTATGTTCGCACCCGTTATGGCAGACAGTTTCTCACGAACATCGGCAATCAGTTCCTCACGCGAACGGTCTTTCAACTCAAACGGTGCTTCGATTTCCGAAACATTCACCCCCAATGCATGTTCATCCAGCTCTGCCCGTCCGGTTTTGCGGGCCACAGTCTGAATCTCAGGGATAGAAAGCAATAACTCTTCTGCCCGTTGCCCCATTTTATCAGACTCTGGAAGTGAGATACCGGGTAAACTGCTTATATTGATGGTAAAAGAACCCTCATTGAACGGAGGTAAAAAACTCCGTCCCAAAGTAAAGAAGAATCCTAATGCCACGGCAAAAAGAGCGATTGTAGAACCAAGTATTATCCGTTTATGACAAAGCGACCATTCCAAAGCACGACCGTACACTTTTTTAAGCCATACTGCAACAAATGCTTCTTTAGGGATTCCATTACCTTTTGTCTTACCCAACAAATAACTGCAAAGCACCGGAGTTAAAGTCAAAGCAACAACCGTAGAGGCAAAAAGAGCTACGATAAACGCAATGCCGAGCGGTACAAGCATACGTCCTTCCATTCCTGTTAAGAAGAACAAAGGCACAAAACTTACAATAATAATTAAAGTCGAGTTCAAGATCGGCATACGTACCTCACGGGAAGCATTGAATACAACTTCCAGTATATTCTGCCTCTCTTCTACGGGCTTTAAGCGATTCTCCCGAAGATGTTTCCAAACATTCTCAACGTCCACAATGGCATCATCCACCAATGAACCGATAGCAATAGCCAAACCGCCGAGGCTCATTGTATTGATAGTCAATCCCATCAAATGCAGAACAAGAATAGACGTAACCATGGATAACGGAAGAGTCACCAAAGAAATAACCGTTGTACGTACATTGGCAAGGAATAAAAAGAGTACGATTACAACAAAGATAGCGCCTTCATACAGCGACTTCTGGACATTCCCGATGGAACTCTCAATAAAACGGCTCTGACGGAATACATCCGTAGAGATATGAACATCGGAGGGTAGATTCTTTTGCAATTCCATCAATGCAGCATCCAACTTCTCCGTCAGTTCTATAGTACTTGTGTTCGGTTGTTTTGTTACCGTCAGCAGAACGGCAGGCTTCCCTTTCTCTGATGCCGTACCCAATTTCGGTTCTGCCGAACCGACCTGCACATCTGCTATATCCCCTAATGTCACGGGTACATTATCTATTGTCTTTATAACCGACTTTGCCAATTCCCGTACCTGGTCGGTAGATAACACACCACGTACGATATATTCATTGCCAAACTCATATAGCACACCACCGTTTGCATTTTGGTTCATCTCACGAGTCACGACCATTACTTCTGCGAGAGATACTCCATAATGCTTCATACGGGCAGGATCAAGCAATACTTGATATTCTTTAATATCTCCGCCCAGCACGGCAACCTGAGCCACTCCACCGGTAGAGAGCAAACGGGGACGGATAGTCCAATCGGCCATCGTACGTAAATCAAGCATGGAGGTGCTGTCTGCCGTCAATCCGATTATAAGCAGCTCGCCAAGAATGGATGACTGCGGTCCGAGTGTCGGTTTACCCACATTAGCCGGAAGTTCCTCTCCCACAATCGAAAGTTTCTCCGAAACAATCTGACGCGCCAGATAAATATCCGTATCCCAATCAAATTCTACCCATACAACTGAAAAGCCATTCGTAGAAGAAGAGCGTACACGACGCACATTAGTAGCCCCGTTCACGGCAGTTTCTACCGGAAATGTCACTAATTGCTCCACTTCCTCAGCCGCCATACCGTTGGCTTCGGTCATGATTACAACTGTCGGAGCATTCAAATCCGGGAAAACATCCACTTCCGTATGAAAAGCCGTGTAAGTACCTCCCACCAGCAATAATACTGCCGCAACCAATATCATGAGCCGATTGTGCAGCGAAAAATGAATTATCTTATTCAACATAGCTTTCGGGGATTAATGTTCATGTGAGTGAGCCGGAATCGCATTGGTAGCTCCGGCCAGTTTCACCTGATAAGCACCTTCAGTCACGACTTTATCACCAGCCTTTAGCCCGGAAAGGATTTGGATTTCTTTGCCGTTATCCGCACCAAGCATCACTTCCTGTTTCTTATATCCTTCCGCATCCAACTGTATATAAATAAAATACAATCCTTGTTCTTCGGTCAATGCAGTATGAGGCAGAGCCAACACATCCGGCATCGGAGAAGACAAAAGATAGACAGACACATACGAACCGGGAATCACATCGCCACGATTATCGAATTCAAAGGTAACAGGGACATAGAAAGAAGACCCACCCGAAGCCTTACCATAAGAAAGGACGCGCCCGCTTAAATCATCCAGACTATATACCTTATTATTATAGGGCGTTTGGAAATTGGCAGAAGTAATACTCTTCAGATAACCATAATATTTCTCTGAGACTTCAGCACGAAGAAATAAACGCCGATTCTGGGTAATACTCACAAGCGGTTGTCCAACCGTCACATAATCCCCTTCATTCACCAGACAGCTCTTCACATAGCCTCCCATCGGAGCTGTAACAACTTGTCCTCCGGCTGTCTGATTCTTTGCAACCGCTTCATAACTGATGCGGGCGTTCTCATAGGTCTGCTTAATAGCATTAAAATCTTTCTCCGAAACAATCTTACTTTCCAATAAACCTTTTGCACGTTCATACTCCTTACGGGCAATGTCATAATCGACTTTGGCGCGTTGTACAGGATTGCCATCCATCATATCTTTTGAAGAAAGTACCACCAACGGCATTCCTTGGCGAACAGGCATACCGTCTGTCACCGGAGATTTGAACGAAACAACTCCGGCCACATTTGCCACCACCGTTGTTTCATCTCCTTGCGCAGCGAGTATCTGTCCGCTTGTCGGAATAACCTGATGAAAGGTTTTAGGTTGTATCGTTTCTACTTTAACTCCGGCAGCCTCAGCTTTAGCAGCCGGAAAGATAATTTCATCCGAATGGGATGCGGCAGCAACTTCGTCTGCATGATTATGCCCTTCTTCCGCGTGATTGTGTCCGGCATGATCGTCCGTATGCTCCGAGTGATCATGTCCGTCATGATTCTGTTCTTTATCGTGACTATGACAGGAACCTAGAAGGAACATTCCCAAGATTCCCATAAAAATAGTTTTCTTCATTGTTATACTAAATATTGTAATTGATAAACAGGTAGTATTCTACCATAAAAAGATTACAGTACACAAATGATGATTCAGTAATATACCGGAATACTTCGTTGTAGAAGCATCCTAACCAATCATCCTAACAATGAAGGGGGAGCACGCAATCCGACAGCATCCGAAACGTGCCGGCTATGCAGATGTTCGTAATAATAAGAAGTATCGATTAAACATCCTTCTTGTAGAAGAGGCAATAAATAGATATCAGTCAATGTGAAAAGCACCGATTCCAAAGTATAATCCGGCACTATGGAGTCGTCCGAATCGGGACGTGCACAATTGAATTTCGTAACACAGCAGGCTTTGCAGGTAGAGGAGTTATGAGAATCCTGTTCTACAGGTGCCGAACATTCTTTCTCTGTTGCATCATGCTGCAAGCAAAGTAATCCTTTATGGTGATGATGAGGCAATACAGAAGCGGTCAGCATTATCATGCAGACCATCATCAACAACCATGCTATATTAACTCTTTGCTTCATCGGTTACTTTTTAACGTGACAAAGATAGTACAAATAATAGAAAAGAAGAATGGATAAATACTGAATTAAGTTAAAAAAGCCCCGGAACGATGATGTTCCGGGGCTTTTCATCCTATTATAAATCTATTGATTACCAAATAGACACACGTTTCTCAGCAGGCAAGAACATCGGATCCGCCTCGGTAATATTAAATGCCTCGTACCATGCACCGATCTGAGGAAGCGCACCGTCAACGCGCCATCTGCCTAAAGAGTGGGGATCACTCTTTGTATAAACACGGATTTGCTCGTCACGGATATTTCCCGCCCATACATTTGCATAAGCAAGGAAGAAGCGTTGTTCAGGAGTAAAGCCATCCACAACTCCGAGCGGTTGATCTTTTGTAGCTGTCTTAAATGCTTGGTAAGATACTTGCAAACCACCATGGTCGGCAATATTCTCGCCCAATGTCAAAGAACCGTTCGCATACAATCCCGGTAAAACTTCGATACTGTCGAAGAAATTCACCATCACCTGTGCACGCTTATTGAAACGTTCAGCATCTTCTGCCGTCCACCAGTCTTTCAAATTACCGTCTTTATCGAATTGACGTCCCTGATCATCGAATCCGTGTGTCATCTCATGACCAATTACCACACCGATTGCACCGTAATTGAAAGCATCGTCAGCATTCATATCGAAGAACGGATATTGAAGGATACCTGCCGGGAAGCAAATTTCATTCGTAGTCGGATTATAGTATGCATTCACCGTTTGAGGAGTCATACCCCATTCGTCTTTATCCACCGGTTTGCCGGCCTTATCTAACATATAGTCATACTCAAACTGAGTAGCACGCTCAATATTAGCCCAATAAGAATCATTCTTATCAATATTCAAAGCCGTATAATCTCTCCATTTATCAGGATAACCTACCTTTACGTAGAATGTATTCAACTTCTCCATAGCCTTAGTCTTAGTTGAATCTCCCATCCATTCAAGGTTCTGGATACGTTCGCCCAGCGCCGTTTGAAGATTCTTCACCAGCTTCACCATACGGTCTTTTGCTTCTGCCGGGAAATATTTCTGAACATACATTTGTCCTACAGCTTCGCCCAAAACTCCGTCAACAATACCTACGGCACGTTTCCAACGAGGTCTTTGCTCTTTCTTACCTGAAAGCACTTTTCCATAGAACTCAAAGTTCTGGTTCTCAAAGTCATCATTCAAATAAGATGCTGCTGTGTCAATCAACTTCCATTGCATATAAGCAATCTGATCTTCCAGAGCAACCGTATTAATAATACTTTCCACTTCCTTCACCGGTTCAATCTGTGAAACGCTTAATTCTTTCACATCCTTCAAACCGATGGTACTGAAATAAACATCCCAGTCAATGCCCGGAATTTCTTTCTTCAGTTCATCCAAACTCATTTTATGATAATTGGCATGCGGATCACGTTGTTCTACAGCACTGAAAGATGCCTTTGCAATACGAGTTTCAATCATCATGACAGCTTCAGCGTTTTTCTTGGCTTGCTCCGGAGCAAAGCCTGCCAATTCAAACATTTTGGCGATATGTTCCTGATACTTGTCACGAATTTCTTTCGTATGAGCATCATCTTCCAAATAATATTCTTTTTCACCGAGCCCGATACCGCTTTGATAAGTCTGTACCAAGTTCATTGTGCTATTCATTGGGTCGGCACCGATATATAAAGCAAAGTATACATCCAAACCTTTGCGGCGAAGTTCAGCCATCAATTTAGAAAGTTCAGCCTTATCCTTTACAGAGGCAATCATTTCCAGTTCTGCCTGAATCGGAGTCATTCCATCGGCATTACGTTTAACACTATCCATGGCCATACCGTACAAATCACCGATCTTTTGTGCTACGGTTCCTTGTTCATTCTGCTTCTTAGCCAATTCTTCTATCAAGCCTCTCAACTGCTCACGGTTGTTTTCCGCCAGCATATCGAAAGAACCGAAACGAGAATACTCATCCGTCAAAGGATGATTCTTCATCCACCCTCCACATGCATACTGATAAAAGTTGGTTCCCGGCAATGCCGTTGTGTCAAGGTTAGCTAGGTCAATACCTGCGGACATAGCCGCTTCTTTTTTGCTATTGCAGCCCGTTGCAGCCATCAAAGCAAATGCCATAATAGGCAAATAATACTTCATCTTCATACTGTATAAATTAATTAGTATTCTGTAGTTCTTCCAATTCCATAGATGTGTTTTCCCATTCTTCAACCACCGTGTTCATTTGCTTTTTTAATTGTTGGTGTTGTTCATAAAGCGACATATCCGAGGCACCTTCGGGGGTTGTCATCTGTTCTTCCACAACAGCTATTTTCTTTTCCAAAACTTCTATTTCCTTTTCACAATCCAAAACTTTCTTTTCCAGCTTACGGAGTTTCTTATTCAGCTCTTTTTGCGCCTCGTAAGACAATTTATTCTCGCTTACCTGAGCAGGTTCGTCATCCTGCGCCGTAGGAGATTCCGATAATTCCGGCTTACGCTGCAACTCATTCAGATTTTCTATTTTCTTCTTCTGCAAGAAATCATAGATACCTCCCAAATGTTCTTTTACCACGCCGCCACCAAACTCATAGACTTTGGTTACCAATCCATCCAGGAAATCACGGTCGTGGGAAACGACGATAACCGTTCCCTCAAACTCACGAATAGCGTCTTTCAGCACATCTTTCGAACGCATATCCAAATGGTTGGTAGGCTCATCCAATATCAACAGGTTGACCGGTTCGAGCAATAGTTTTATCATTGCCAGACGACTGCGCTCTCCTCCGGAAAGCACCTTCACTTTCTTGTCGGAGGCTTCACCGCCAAACATGAAAGCACCGAGTATATCACGTATTTTCGTACGGATATCTCCCTGAGCCACATAATCAATCGTATCAAATACCGTTAGATTCTCATCCAGCAGTTGTGCTTGATTCTGGGCAAAGTATCCTATCATCACGTTATGACCTATCGTAAGCTTACCTTCATAGTCAATCTCTCCCATGATACATTTCACCAAAGTAGATTTACCTTCACCGTTCTTTCCGACGAAAGCGACCTTTTCCCCGCGGTTAATCGTCAGGTCTACATCATGAAACACGACATGATTGCCATAGGCTTTCTTCAAATTCTCAGCAATGACCGGATAGCTGCCTGAACGTGGAGCGGGAGGAAACTTCAACCGCAAGGCCGAATTATCTTCTTCATCCACTTCTATCGGGACAATCTTTTCCAATTGCTTGATACGGCTTTGCACCTGCACGGCTTTTGTAGCTTTATAACGGAATCTTTCTATAAAGTCCTCCGTATCTTGTATCTGTTTCTGCTGATTTTCGTAGGCACGCAACTGTTGCTCCCTGCGTTCTTTCCTCAGAACAACAAACTGGTCATAAGCAACTTTATAGTCATATATCCTCCGACAATTTATCTCTATGGTACGTGTCGTCACGTTATTGATGAATGCACGGTCGTGAGATACCAGAACAACAGCATTGGCACTGCTCTTCAGGAAGTTTTCCAACCACTGGATAGACTCTATGTCAAGATGATTGGTAGGCTCATCCAATAAAAGCACATCAGGACGACGAAGCAACAGTTTGGCCAATTCGATACGCATACGCCATCCTCCGCTGAATTCGAAAGTGGAACGGTCAAAATCCTCCCGCTTAAAGCCCAACCCCATCAAGGTGCGCTCTATTTCCGCACGGTAGTTGGTGCCTCCCATCATCAGGAAACGTTCGTTTTCATGCGTAAAGCGATCGATCAGTTTATGATAGCTTTCAGAGTCGTAATCCGTTCTTTCGGCAAGCTCCTGATTCATCCGTTGAATCCCGGCCTGCAATTCGAAAATATGTTCAAATGCCAATTCCGCCTCTTCCATTACGGTGTGTTCATCACTAAGAATCATCACCTGAGGCAAATAACCGATAGTAATATCCTTTGGCACAGCTACATTGCCTGAAGTAGGCAATTGCATTCCCGCCAATATTTTAAGCATAGTAGACTTCCCCGCCCCATTCTTCCCGACTAAGGCGATGCGGTCTCTTTTATTTATAACGAACGTAACCTCTTCCAAAAGAGGGGTCGCACTGAATTCCACATATAAATTTTCTACTGAAATCATCGTAGTTCAATCATCGTTCAAATCTTATCAAGTTTGCAAATATATACATTAATGATGAGAAACGATGAAATTATGACAAAAAAAGGGGGAGTATCAGCCTAAATATTTAAGTTTTCCTACCATAATGAAAATCGCCTCAAATTTAAATGCTTTAAGACTTTACGAGTATTTTCTTAAATCGTGTTATAAAACATATTTTCTTAGCATATTTATTTGGAGAATTGCGAAAAAGCCGTACCTTTGCAATGTGTTTTTCATAGTATTAGATTTAAGGTTAACAAAGGTTGGAGTACAGCGGTACTCCTTTTTTTATGCCTTATCGTAAACAATTTACCTTCCGACAAATACCAATCTCATCTTTTGCAAAGTAATATGTATGCCGTTGATCGGTTCATAGTAATCTTTTCACGACTATGGTACATTCTTTCCACATATATGGAACGTTCGCCCCACAGTAGTGGAACAATCTCCCCACTACTGTGGAAAGATTAATGAATCAATAGTTTCACATCAGTTCATCAAGGCAATTATATTAATTCACAAGGAAGAAACAAACAAATCTATATAAAAAAAGCCGTGAAAGCAACCTACCCTCGTTGCCTCCACAGCCTGACTATCGATTAGTGTTATCCCCCCTGAAAAGAGGATAACAGGTATATCCATTAAAATAACTTAGCGGGATATTCGCCGGCGTCTACTAAAGCCTGAATCTTATCTACAACAGATTGACGATCGGCAGCATAGGTCACACCAAACCATTTGGCAGTGGTATCCAACACTTTCACTCTTGCTGTACCATCGTTTACCAATTTGTTGACCAACAAAGGAATGTAGTACTCAGCTTTCAAGTTTTCACGATTTTCTTTCAGGAATTCCATGAAATAATCTTCCGAATACTTGAAATAGTCAGGAGTAAATCCCCACATGTTCATAGAAACCGGCGTATTATCTTCGATAGCTACCCATTCGCCCTTTTCATCTTTGTAACAAACAGGACCGTTGACGCGCATAATCTCGGTACGCTCTACAACAGTCGTCAGGTATCCTCCTTCATTTGTTCCGCAAATACCACGAGCCACAGAGCCGCTTTCAGATAAAGTATTACCTACACGATAACCTACCATGCAATAATCATTTTTCTTTCCGTCCATCTCACTTAATGCCTTTCCAAGCACCGCAAAGCTGTCACGTCCGTAGAAATCATCTGCATTGATAACGGCAAACGGTTCTTTGATAACGTCTTTACCCATTAATACAGCATGATTCGTTCCCCAAGGTTTCGTTCTTCCTTCCGGACAGGTAAATCCCGCAGGCAGATCGTCGATAGATTGGAATACCAATTCTACCGGAATATGGTTTTCATATTTACTGATAATTTTATTACGGAAATCGTTTTCGAAGTCTTTACGGATAACAAATACCAATTTCCCAAATCCACCGCGTATGGCGTCGAAGATTGAATAATCCATAATTGTTTCTCCGTTAGGACCCAGCCCGTCTAATTGTTTCAAACCACCATAACGGCTTCCCATTCCGGCCGCCAGTACAAATAATGTAGGTTTCATTTTGTTGTAATTTATAAAGGTTAATATTAAAGCTCGTTCTTAATACCCGCAAAAGTAGTAATTATATTTGTAAAGCACAACAGAATCAGAAAGGATAACCAATCGCTAAATGATAACCGAGACTTTTCTTAAAAGAGGGTAAGTTATAATATCCTTTCTTGGAGGTTTCATAAGGGACATGCAGCCCTACTCCGACATCGAAACGGATAACAAGGAACGTCAAGTCATAACGCAATCCAGCTCCGGTACCTAAAGCAATATCCTTTCCGAAGTCGGAAAATTTGAATTGCCCGCCCGGACGGTCAGGATCATTCCTCAACAGCCAGATATTACCGGCATCCAAAAAAGCAGCTCCGTGCAGGTCGCCTATAATCTTAAAACGATATTCAATATTGGCTTCCAGCTTCAAATCACCCGTCTGGTCAATATAAGAATACTTGGTTTCCACCTTCGGATGGTAACTGCCCGGTCCGATAGAACGTACCGTAAACGCACGAATACTGTTTGCTCCGCCGATAAAGAACTGTTCACTGTAAGGAGCAACCTTTGCATTGCCGTAAGAATAAATAGCACCCGCCATAAAACGCATGGCAAGGCGTTGTCTGGAATCAATCTTATAATTATAACGGATCTCGGAAGTCAGTTTCATGAACTGTGCAAACGGGTTTCCAAGCAGCTTCTTATCTTTTCTTTCAAACTTCTGCCCGAATATGGCATAGATTCCGGAAGTTATGTTTCCTGCCGAAGTAACAGAAGTCTCCCACCATAGATGATTGCGCTTCGCCGTGATACTCGCATCATCATACGTATAAGTATATGACATGGCAGGAATAAACTGGTTTTGCAAACTGAGATAAAGAGCTTTATTTGCATTCATGATAGAATCAAATTTGGCGGTCTTGCTTTGCATCACGTTAAAAGTGAGCTTAAACGGGGTAACAGAATGTTTCCTGGTTGCCGAAGGCTGAAAATTGTAGCTTGCATTACCACCGAAAGAAAGCATCTTGAAAAAGCCGGCACGGTTCAGTTGGTCTGCATAAAGGCGGAAAGTAGTGGTAGCCGGGAAGTTAAAATCAACTTTATGTAGCCACGGGAATACTACCCACGGGAAATGCAATGAAGTTGAAACGCCCAACTCATACGAATTAATCTTGGACTTGCTTCCTTTGACAGATGAATTTGTCTGCCATTCATACGAACCCTTTAATTGCACAGAGAAGGTTTCACCTCCGCGGAAAACATTCTTCTTCGATACGCTGAACACAGCTCCCGGTCCTATCTGATCATTACTCTTAGATGTGACATTCAGTTCCAATTCTCCGTCAAGCGGCAAATCCATCGCTGCATTAATCTTCAAATCAAGGCGATTGCACGAAGGAAGAGTATCCCGTTGTGCATACTGGAACTCTGCATAACGGAACACGCCCAGACGGTTCAGATTCTCCTGACTCTTTGATTGCGCTTGCTGCGAGTAGAGAGAACCTTCATGGAAACGCAACCGTTTGTATAAAACGGAAGGACGCACAGGAGGACGCTTGCCGGTATAATAAACGAGCATATCTTTATACATCACAGAATCTTTTGGCGCACGGCGGCTACTATTGTTATATCCCGCAATGGTAAAAGATGTACGCCCCATATACCATTGATGCCTTACCATAGGAGGTAATCCCTCCTTCGGAATAATTTGCAGGCTCACCTTTCCCGGAGCTATCAACGTATCGGCACGGAAAGTGATAAAATCAGGACGATAGTAGAAGTAGCCGTTATTCCTGAACAGATTACTCAACCGCTGACGTTCCGCATCCAATTGGATAACACTGAAATTATCTCCTTTTCGAATCAAACGCTGTTGCCATTCCGCTTGTATAAGACTATCGCCACGAGAAGAGAAGCCGAGATAAGCTATCGAATCCAGAAAATAGGGATTCTTCATATCCACCCGATAAATAATCTTAGCTTTGCAGCTGTCTTTCATCGGTACAACTTCCGAAGTAACCTTCCCGTTAAAGAAACCATAATCATGCAATACATTCTGGGCTATCTTCGTACGCAACTCCGGATTTACCGTTGAAATAAACACCGGCTTGGCAGCAAGCTTATCAAATATCCACTTGCCGACTTTCTTCTTGGAGTTTACAAAATCATTATAGATCCACAAACCAAAAGGAAAAGGCCACTTCATGGATGAACTCCCAAAGAAAGAGTTATTCGGCTTGCAAGCCAATGCTGCTTCCACTTCTGCAAGTGCGGCATCACCGGCAGGAGTCTTATCTTCATTCTCTACGATCGTTTCTTTTATCCCTCTATATAAAACTTCATCTTTCGGAAGATTACGTGTAATCGAACATCCTGACAAAAGAAGAGGAAGTATCAAAAGAATAATAACAATCGCCTTACTATGTGTATCTATCTTCTTCATCTTTATTTGCTCTTTTTATTTCCGGCATTCGAAGCCTTTTTACTCTTGCGGAAAATAAACAGTTCTCCCATTCGGGACATCTTCTTACGCAACACAACACCAACACCCGTTTCAGTGATCTCACCATCCAATATGCTATCATAATTCTTATCATGGAACAACTTGATGTAACGCGTTCCACTGCCGTCCAAACGATATTCTATCGATATATTATCAATAAAGGTCTGTTCCCCCTGTTGCACATTATCACCGGAAGAGATGGTTCCGCCGATAATAACATTGAACCGGTCATTCCAGAAACGTTTGGATATCTGATAGGAATAATCCGTATGGGCATTACCATCCGAACCATCAGACATATCGACTCCCAAACTAATATCCACAGCTTTAATATTATTGGTTATACCCTGAATTGCACTATTCAAGACACTATTCAGGCTACTGCCCATATTGAAACCACCGGTACCGCCACTACCCAGATAAGTGCCGGTTATCATCATCGCTACTGCTTGCTTACTACGCTCTTCATCCGACATGGCAGACAGCTCATTCTGTATGGTAGCATCCTCCGGTGCACTCAAGTTGAAGCTGACAGCCAGATTCTCCAACGTATTCTGTATGGTGATGCTCGCTTCAAAGTTGACCATCCGTTTCTGATCGTCTTGCATAACGGAAGTACGGACTTTATACACAGCAACAATATTCAACAACGGATTCATCGGGTTACCGCTAAAGTCGACATAACTTCCATTCTGAATCGTATAATCCAACTTCTTCAATCCCATAATTGAATACTTCATCTTACCGCTTGTCAGCGTATAACGTCCGGTCAGCTGTATACCATTATATTCCGAATATTGAAGCGATAAATCACCGCCTCCTTCCAAACGGATATAGTCGGAGCCATCTTCACTCAAATCAGCATTTACCCTTGCCGCCTGATCTATATGGACTACCATCAACATATCCATGCCTCCTAAAGAAACCGCAGGCATTTGTTCCTGTACCACCTGTGTAGTATCGCTAAAATCAACAAAAGTCACCAACTCGCCCAAGCGGTCTTGAGCCGCAGTCAACGGAGAGTCCTTTAAAACATAGGTTACATTAGTCGTACCAAGCAGATTTATATTACCCCGCATCTGCAAAGCATCCAAAGGTCCTTTTGCCGTAGCAAAAAAGTCTACGAAAACTTTCCCATACACCAGAGATTCTTTCGTTTTCTTAGCATTTATCAACTCATAGTTGCGTGCACGCAACCTCAGGCTCGCAGTCATTGCCGCAAAATCCGACATATCGACATTGCCGTCAATAACAAACGGATTATCCCCACGGGTATAAAGATTATATTTATCAAATACCAATTTACTGTTTTCCAAACGAATCGGTTTATTATCCATACGGAAACGTAAACCATACTGAGGAACATCGCCCGCTACCGAGTCTAATACAACTTCACCGTTCAAGACAGGCTTTGACAACTCACCTTTGACACTCAGATTACCATCCAAGTTCCCCATCAGCCTCACCATCCTATCCGGAATAAAGCCATTCGCCAAATCCAACGGAAGATCCTGCAAAGTAACATCCGCATCAATAGAGCCATTGCCTGCGGTATGATAAACACCACCTGCCGATAAAACCTCTACATTATTGTGGGTTAAATGGGCATCCAAGTGATGGTCACCTTCTTCACCCGGCAGATAAACCGCACTAAGTTCGACATTACCGATTGCATTCTTCTCATATACCAGTTTCTGCACTTGCACATCGGCAGCCAACTGAAGATTCTGCTCTGTCTGAACATAATGAGCTTCTGCATTAAACAATCCGCTGATCTTCGGCATATAAGGCATCACTTCGCATATATCCGCCAGTTCTATCCTACGCAACTCCACCGCTATATCCTGCAATACCGTAGTATCAGGCAAGGAATAGAGTTTTAATCCTGTTCCTGCCGAATCCAAAACAGAAACGTCGGCACGCACCCGATTATCTTTTCCTATATAAACATAATTCTTTTTATTCACATTAAAAGGCCGGAATACAATCGTCGGATGCTCCGGGAAAAGATGGAAAGACATTCCATTCTTGTGGAGTACTGCACGAATACCCAACAACACGCCATTCTCACCTTTATCATTAAAGTATTTCAATAACAACTCAGCACCCCGTTTATGAATCTCACCGTCGGCTGATGCTTTAAAGACTATTTGTTTATTGTCCGGTCCATTGACTACTCCGGCAGCAAACTTCACTCCGGTAGTATCCTGATGAATGTCCAACCGTATCGTATCCAACTGCAAACTATCCGTGTGTAAAGCATAAATATAGGAATTACCATTAAGCCCTTCCTCCGGAGAAGTATCCATATCCATCAAGAACTGATGAAAGCCAATACCGGAAGCCGCCGCCAGATAATTACTTAACGGATTGTCCGTTCCGGCAGTGATGCGGATACACGTACCCGGCAGATACTTGCGCAATTCATTCTGGTAGATTCGTTTCTCTGCAAGCTGTTCGGTCAGCACTTCCATAAAACGGTTTGATTCTTTCATAATCCGCTCTATATCTCCTACTCCCTCCAAAGAAACCTTTAAATCTCCTGCACTCACGCTTGCCAAAGTGGAATCTTTTCCCGTTGATGCTTCAAAATAGATGTTTTTAGGTTTAAAGTTCTGCTTCTCTGTTTTCATGCGCATATCGGTAATAGCACCATCCAGTGAATGAGTAATCTTCATGTCTGTGGATGCCTTTACCCGAAAATTAAGGGCAACATCAAAAGGTGTCGGCGTCATGTGCATCCGGTAGAAGTTAATATTAGCGACATTCATATCCAAATCTGCACTGATCTGATTCTTATGCAGCAAAGCATTCAGTCTCGCTTGCAAATCAACCAAAGGATTATGACTGTCCAATAAAACAGTTGCCTGATTCTTCTCTAAAGATGCCGTCAGCTGAATACCTGACAGATCATAGATAGCGTAACTAAAAGCATCTACTTTCAATTCCGCATTCACACGGGTTTTCGGTGAATAGAAATCAAGTCCATCTCCTTTGGCCGCAACGGATGCCGTAAGCATATAAAGAGAATCTTTCGGCATGAAATCTGTTAATTGCAAACTGTCAATACCCAATGCTGCACTATACGCTTGGTTCTTTCCATCATATGAAGCATTTAAGAGAATCTTTCCGACTCCTTCGGCAAAAGCAAGGTTAGCATGATATGCTTCTCCGTTCATTTTAGCTTCACCGGTTAAAGACATATCATGGGGAATGGCAAAATTATCTCTTGACTCGACATCCAATAAGGAAAGTATAAAGTCAAGATTACCGGTCGACGCATCCAAATCAATAAAAGCTTTACGGTTTATGCTATCCAGAACCGAAGTAGCATTGCCTTCCACTGCCAGTCTAAAAGCACCGGGTAGCTCCGCACGAAGTTCATTCAATTTGAGTTCCTGCATATTACCTTTTATATCCGCCCTTAACACAAGGGGGCGGAAAGGATATTCTTTCTTAAAATCATCGGATAAATGCCCTGTAAACAGCAAGATATCTTCTTTCCCGAAATCGGCATTTAACTGTACGGAAAGCACACCTGTTTCCGGTTTATAAACAGTAGCCCAATCGGCTAAAGCCGACATGTCCACGAAAGAATAAGGGGTTTCCAAACGCAAATCAGGAATACGAATAGAGGTACTGTCAGACTTAATATTACCTTTCAAGGACGTTACAGATAGCCCGGAACGTTCATCCAACGTAAATTGGCGTATCTGTGCCATGATGTTCTGCCCGTGATATTTTAATGAATCCAGTCTGACATTAATATTACGGGCAATAATATGCGAAGGATCAAAACCGGCAGAAGCAATTCCATTCCCGGAGTCATAATGCACCTCACTATCTGAAAGCTTCAACAAAGCCAGTTGATAAAGTTCCGTGCCCAAGTCTACTTCTCCTTCCTGCAACATTGCACTATTGATGCGTGCATACAGATTCAGGCTATCAGCAGGCATTTGTAAGGCAAAAGCTATATTATCCAGCGATAACTGATGCAAAAGTATTTTCCATTTCAAAGGAGTAGAAGTCGTGTCCGGTTTACTTTCAGTCGTATCATTCAAACAAAGTCTCAGATCCGTATCACTAAGCTTTACCTTATTCACTGTCACCGTTTCTTTATCTAAATCAACTCCATGCGATTCTAAAAAGAAATCCCCTAAAGAACCTTCTATCCTCATGCCGTCAATCAATCCGGCCGAATTTACTTTCACATTTTGAAGTCCGATCCCGTTAACCTCAACCTTCTTCTTTATCAAAGGCCAAAGCTGTACTTTAACCATTAGTTCTCCTGCCGTTAAGAGTGTATCTTGTTTATCAACCACTTCAACGCCTTTTACCACCAGATTAAGTGGAAAAGAAAGACTGATACGCTCAATACCGATCTCCCAGCCTGTTGCCTCGGATGCAATAGTAGTAGCCTTCTCTCTCAGGAAATTCTGGATAGGAGGTATATATAAAAGAATAAACAAAACTACAAACAGAAGAACAGGAGTAAGTATGATAATGCCTGTCCATCGCAATATTTTCTTCATCATTGTCTTCTAAAACACAAACTGCTTACAAAGAAAACATTTTTTTTCATAATAAGTTTACCGTTTCCCGTATTTATTATGTACAAATAATGGATATTTAAGCAGATGACTTTAGAAAAGCTAATCTATCCCCCAGAAAAACGAAAAGAGACAGAATCACTTCTCCCTCTTTCCTGATAACAACTAAATTTATGTAAGTAAAAAAACAATTTATTGAATACCTTTCAACGCTTTACGAGCGGTATCGTTAGATGGATCAATTTCCAATATTTTATTCCAATAAACTTTAGACTCGGTAAACTCATTCTTCACAAAATAATAATAGCCCAAATAGCTATTACATTCTACAAGAAGTGATTTCCCTGCATCCGGTTTGTCCTCAAGAATTGCCAATGCACTTTCATAATAAGGTTTTGCCAATCCGACCGTTGTTTCCGGATCTAACAAAGAATTAGCACGGGCACGCCAAAAATAACCCAAATAATTATCCGGCACTTTCTCTTCCACAATAGAAAAGATACTGTCCGCACTAGCCAAAGCAGTTTTCTTCTTTGCTAAGTTCTCAGGCAATGAATCTGTTAATGCACTTCCTTCATAATAATAAAGCCTGCCTAAGAAAAATAAGTCCGCTACTTCGGCATCCTTCCCAATGGCCTTCAAATAAGTATTAAAAGCATGAATCGCCTCATTATAATTACTCATCTTTTCATGTACTTCTGATAACTCTTTCCAGATTTCCGGTTTATCCGATTCCATATCCAACGCCTTGTAATAATGTTCCAATGCTTTATCCGATTGTTTGTTGGCACTCAACAAACGTCCGTAATAAAGATGATCCAGATATACACATTCGGAATCGGCCGACTGATCAAAGAACGTTTGTGCCGCCTGTAAGCCTTTACTATACTCTTTCAATTCATAATTATCATACATTGCCAAACGTTTAAGAATGACATTATCAGGATCACGTTCCAACGCTTTATTTACTAAATCCAATGACTTCCCATAATCTTTTGCCAAAAACAATACCATACTGTATTTGGTAAAATCATCGACTGAAGCGCAATTTGAATGGATAAATTGTTCGTAAGCATCAATAGCTTCGCGATATTCTCCCAAAGAATAATAGACAATTGCCAATTCTTTTTCCACCGGAAGAAAATCCGGATGCAGGCTTTTCAGTTTAAATAACATCTCCAGCGATAATCGGGGATTGACATTCATATAGGCTTCTGCATACTTTATATAAGCTTCCTTGCAATCGAGATCAAAGTAGATAGCCTGTTCATACTCACTGCAAGCATTACCCATATTGCTTTTTACGAAAGCAATATCACCGGCAAAGACATGCAATGGTGCATACTTCCCTGCTATTTTTTCTGCAAGCTCCTTGTACTCTAAGGCTTTTTCCGGCATATTATTATCCAAGAAAGCTCTACCTGCTGCAATAATGATATCCGGATTCTTTTTATTCTTGCCTTTCAACATTGCATCTATCTGTTCTGCACCTTGTTTCGGATTATCCTTTAACAGCAGTTGTGCCAAACCAATCCGGCAATATGGATTCTCCGCATCTAATGCCAACCCTTTTTTATAGTAATAAGAAGCAGAATCTGCTTTATTCTCACTAAAATATATATTCCCAAGATAATAATACCCTCTCGCATCAGACGGTGAAGTCCCGACCTCACTCAACAGAAAAGTTTTAGCCGCATTTGAAAACCCCGCTTTATAATAAGTCACCCCTTCGCTATCAATAGTTTGTGCAGATACCCGAAATAGCAAACCAGCCAAGAGCAGTAACATTATTATTAAAATTATTCGTCTCATAGTCGTTCTTTAATTATATGATTATTCGTCTTTTACATTTACAATACGGACAGGTTCCGTAGCCGGGACCAATCCTGATTTCAATATTATCCTTTGCCCTCTCGCTCCGGTAAGGAATGCTGTAAAGCCCGAAGGTAACGCTCCACGCGGATCATTCAACAAAATATATACATTACGGGAAAGCGGATAACTTCCGGTTGCCAGATATGCCTGATACGGTTTGAAACTATTTTCAGGGATGGCAATCTTTGCTCTACTGACAGCCATTACTCTAATCCTGTCATTAAAAGAAAGATTGGTCGTATCTCTCGGATTTCCTAACCAATTCACACCTATCACTCCGATAGCTCCGGGTGTTCTCGCTACATAATTAATCACTTCCGAGTTCGTCTTTTGTGCTTTCAATTCTTCATACAGGGGTTTTCCCTTACATATAGAATCCATAGCAAAACGAACAGTACTGGAATTCGGATTATCAAACACTAATTGAAGTTTACCTAAACGGGATGCAGGGTAAAGCTCTTTCCAATCGGTAATCTCACCGGTTAGAATCTTTTCCAATTGAGACACACTTATCAAAGAGTCAGGATTCTGATTGTTTACAATCAAGGCAATTCCGTCTATAGCAAGCTTGATACTTCTTGGAAAGAACTTACGACTATGGAACGACTCCATTTCCTGAGAAGACAACTCGCGAGTGGTGATTGCCAACCGCACGCTGTCCTTCAGGAGATAGTTCACTGCATCCACTTCACTACAATAAATCGGAACGATTCCTGCCATTGGAGTCAATGCCTCGAAGACTTCTATTTCCTCCTGAATAATCGGTTCAAAACTCTCATCGACCGCAATCTTAATCACCCCGGAAGTCATCGTATCCGTTAATGCGTCTCTACTTTTATTCTTACATCCGACCAAAAGGAGGAGAATAAGAAAAGGAAATATGGCAAATCGTTTCATCTTCATCAATTTTATTGTAATTTAAAAGTAATAGGTACTGTATAATATACCGGTACATTGATGCCATTCTGTCTGCCCGGTATCCATTTAGGAAGCATCTTTATCACTCGGATAGCTTCTTTGTCACAATATGGATCAAGAGATTTCAATACAGTCACACCCTGTACTGTTCCTGATTTGGATACGACAAAGCGTATATAAACTTTTCCCTGCACACCATTCTCTTGAGCAATTGTCGGATAATGCAAATTCTTAGCAATAAAAGACAATAATTCTGTATCTCCTCCCGGAAATTGAGGCATTTGCTCTACCGCCACATAAGGTTTCTCCTCTTCCACAGGAGCCTGAGTGATTACTTCTTTCAGGTCTGCAATATCTTTACCATTGAGTTCATCGTTACCTTTAACGTCTGCAATGGAAATAGCCACTTTAGTATTCGTTATTTCTTCCTGACTTTTTATTTCATCTTCATCACGGACTTCTTCGTCTTTCTTTATCACAGGAGCCGTAAATTTAATGGAACTCTTTAAAGCAGGAGGCGGCGGAGCTAAAGGCTCGACAGGTCTTACTTCCTGATCTTTGACTTCTGCTTCGTCGAGTTTCGATAAAACAGTAACTTCAGTCATTACTTCTTTCTTCTCCGGGGTAGCGAACTCCACTAACTTAGGAATACTGAACCCGATAAGAGCCACTAACAGAACAATCAAAACAGCCCAATTATGACGTCTCGAAGATTCTTCACGCATCCTATACGCACCATATTCTTTATTCCTATCCGTAAAAACCAGTTCACACCATTCCGGAGAGGTTAAATCTATCTTAGCCATATTCTTTTAATTTAAGCTGTTAAACTTGTCCGGCTATATTACGTGAAAGTTCTCCTGAGGTCTCATAATTCTTTAAAAGGAATTCATCACCATCAGTAACATTAACAATCACGTATTTACCAATATTACAGATTTGCATCTCGTCCAGCGCATCAACCAGATTCTTATACTTAGATCCATCCATCGCTTTGATAATCACAACAGGAGAATTTTTGTCATTCTTTATCTCCGATGCTTTTCTAGTATATTCTTCTTCGGATATTTTCAATTCAGCTTTTTGTTTTTTCAAATCATTCATTTTGGCTACTACATCCCTATTCCTAACTAAAAGCAAAGCCCTCATGCCATCGGGAGTATAATCCGTTTCTTTCAAAGAAGTATAATCCTTATAATCGGGTTCACCCAAATAGTAATATACTTTATCGTCAGCTCCCAAAATAAAAGTCATAGCCTTAGACGCTTTTACTTTACTTTGCTGCTCTTCAGAAACTTTGTCATTACTTGGCATGCTGATTTCCATTGTCTGAGGTTTACTCAAGGATGTACATAGCATAAAGAAAGTAATCAATAACATATTCATATCCACCATTGGAGTGAAATCCACGAACACATTCATCTTCTTCTGACGACCTTTCTTTTTATCGCCATTATTATTTTGTACTTCAGCCATGATATTCTACTTTTGATTTGCCGGTACAGCCTTCAAAGAAGTTATCAGGTTATAACGATTCTCTCTTAAATCTTGAAGAGAGTTCATCACATTCTTAATAACTGAATAGGGTGTGTTCTGATCGGCTTTTATCGCTATTCTCAAATCAGCATTGGACGCACGAGCTGATCTCACCCATGCTTTAAACTGATTATCCGTACTATCACAAGGGATACCCATATCTTTTAGAACCTTATCTTGTTCAGTAGTAGACAGGGCAAGGAAACCTTTCATCTTGGATATTGGAACTCCAAATGTTTGCAAAAGCTTAAATTTATTCAGCTCTTGCGGAGTAAATGTTATTCCATAATCTTTTCCCATACTTTCAAGCGAACTGACCATATCTCCCTGTTTATCCAACCGAAGAAATACCTTTCCTTCCGGATCGACCAGTATCTGGAGAATGTTTGTTTCGGGAATCTTTATTTCTGATACAGATCCCGGAGTAGTAACTTGTACCGGTTCTTTTTGCACGAATGTCGAAGTCAGCATAAAGAACGTCAATAACAGTACAGTCACATCACTCATCGCCGTCATATCAATACGGGTGCTCTTTCTTTTCACAATGAGGTGTGCCATAACATTGCAGTTTTAAAAGTGAATGCTACTTATGAGTAGCCGCAAATGTTTGTACGATCGAGAATCCGACTTCATCAATACTATAAGTGATTTTATCAATCTTACTGGTAAAATAGTTGTAAGAAATAACAGCCAATGCACCGGTAAGAATACCGAATGCGGTATTGATTAAAGCTTCGGAGATACCTTGCGACAATGCGATTGAATCCGTTGCTCCGGCATTAGCCAAAGCTGCAAACGAGCGAATCATACCAATAACAGTACCAAGTAATCCCATCAATGTACCCAATGTGGTTATAGTAGCAATAATAGGAAGATTCTGTTCAAGCATCGGAAGTTCCAAAGCCGTAGCTTCCTCTATTTCTTTTTGAATGGCAACAAGTTTCTGATCCTTAGCGAGTGTATCATCTTTATCCATCTCATCATATTTCTTTAATGCAGACAAGACTACGTTAGCTACAGAACCTTTTTGCTTATTACATAACTCTTGAGCGGTTTTGATATCACCTTTCGCCAACGTTTCTTTAACACTTCTCACGAATTTTACAAGGTTCCCTTTTCCATGTGCACTCTTAATAGCAAAGAAACGTTCAACGCTCAATGCAATTACCGTGAGAAGCAGAGTTTGAATAATCGGAACAATAATTCCTCCTTTATAAATCGTCCCCAATAGATTACCGGGAAGAGGATGATTGTTCGGATCATTATTCATAAAATTAGAAGGATTTCCAAATACGAAATGAAATATTAATATAGCAATAACAAGGCATGCTAAGATCACAAGACCAGCTGATTTAATACCGGTAAATGATTTTGATTTATTTTGAACTGTCGTTTCCATAATAGTTTTTTATTTATTTTATAGTCGTAAAAAATAATAAGTAAGTATACGGTTAAATATTTCATTTGCCGCACACTAAAAGACATACAAATAAAAAACTATTTTAAATGATTATTCGCCGAAGCGTGAAAATGTAGTATTCGCACGAAGGCAATACCTTATGGTTAACCCATGAATAAAACGTTTTACTTTTATCTAGCATTAAGATATCATCTCTAAAAGATAATTGCTGCATCACACTTCTAAAAAAACAGGAAAGGTCAATACCCTTACGCAAACGATATTGGCTTATGAAAGAATTCTGTGAAAGCCCCTGCTCAACTATATCGGTAGTCGTGCAGTCAGTATAGTAATGGAATGAATTATTCTCCAATTCCCCCGAACTTTTTGTATAATCATAGAAACTGTCACATCCGGATAGTTCATAAGATGAGCTTTGGAGTAATATTGGATCGGAAGAAGCCAAAGAATTATCTGCGATAATTTCCTTTATACCGAAAAAGCTCAGTACAAATAAAAATAGCAACAATAATATTCTCTGATTTGCTTTCATTTTTCGTTGTTTATCATAATACACTAATACAACAAATTTACCATTATATTAGTTTTGCAAAACAGCAATTATTTTTTAATTTAATCAACTATTACAAATCCAAAGCAAATGCTCCTTGCATATAAGCATGAATACTTCAACAATACGCTGCAAATATATACACTAAATTAATAGATTGATCATATTCTATTATGATTAATCTCAATATTATATTCTAATTCAGAATTATTAAACATTGATGCAGTGATTAGAACAAACTTATAGTTAACCTTTCCGATTATTCCGGAGCAATATGGGGAAAAAGGAAGAATAGAAAAGGTAATTATCATTATTTATAAAGACAGGAACAAGAGAAAGAGTCAAAGGATAAAAACGGTCTTGGAAGAATAAGAAGAAAGCAAGATAACAATAACAAGGAAAGAAGAAATAACCCGGGTAGTTGAAGATAAAAGTCTTCGAATGCATGGCGTATAATGAAAGATAAACGGCTTCCTCGTCTGTCGGTAATCCGGCAGGGAAGGATGTTATAAACCTATAATAAATAAACGATGTGTTCTCCAAGAGACAAAAAAATCCAAGGCTATTTCCGGCAGGGAAAGCACAATTATTCCGGGACAACGCAATGGAAGAGAACAAGCAATACAGGAAGCAGCGGTACACCCTGAAACAGTAAACTCCACGAGAAGGATCTATTTCCTGTATTATCAGCATAACCGGCATATCCATTATCATAGAAGGGAAGACGGGGGAAGGGGGAGGAAGGGAAGG
>OHAE01000265.1_pt1 | contig 49982 bp, 44 predicted proteins | sample 1577061 | NCBI WGS metagenome assembly OHAE01 (sample SAMEA3541535, study PRJEB24748) | human gut metagenome | biome: human gut; feature: human-associated habitat; material: faeces | place: China | collected 2012
ATTTATATTTATATAAATATAAATATATATAACGGAGTGGAAAAATAGGAAGATAGAGGACAATAGTACGACTTGCACTACTATTTTAAAACGAGCTCTTTGGAACGGAGCCATAAAGTAATAGCTGATTAACACGAAAATGAAATAAACGATAATAAACTGCATTATTTTACAGCTATAAAGCTATAAAATATAATTTTATTCCTATTTTTGCCATACATTATATAAAACAACTATATACCTATTTATTATTATGGCTAAAATAACTAAAGAAGCAGCATTGCTTTATCACTCACAGGGAAAGCCGGGAAAAATAGAAGTAGTCCCCACAAAACCTTATAGTACTCAAACCGATTTATCATTAGCATATTCTCCGGGCGTAGCAGAGCCCTGTCTGGAGATCGAGAAAAACCCGCAAGATGCCTATAAATACACAGCAAAAGGAAACTTAGTTGCAGTGATATCGAACGGAACAGCTGTACTAGGCTTAGGAGATATTGGGGCATTAAGTGGTAAACCTGTTATGGAAGGTAAAGGTTTGCTCTTCAAAATTTATGCAGGAATTGATGTTTTTGACATCGAAGTCAATGAGAAAGATCCGGAAAAGTTCATCGAGGCGGTAAAAGCAATCGCACCGACATTCGGCGGTATCAATTTGGAAGATATTAAAGCTCCCGAATGTTTTGAAATAGAACAGCGCCTTAAAGAAGAGCTGGACATTCCGGTAATGCACGATGACCAACATGGCACTGCCATCATATCCAGCGCCGGATTGATCAATGCATTGGAAGTTGCAGGGAAAAGAATAGAAGACGTAAAAATTGTCGTAAACGGAGCCGGTGCTTCTGCCGTATCCTGTACCAAACTATATATTTCACTAGGTGCACGACTAGAAAATATCGTAATGCTAGACAGCAAAGGAGTGATTTCGAAAGCCCGCACCGATCTGAACGAACAAAAAAAATATTTCGCAACAAGCCGCACCGATATTCACACGCTGGCAGAGGCAATAAAGGGAGCAGACGTATTCCTTGGTTTATCCAAAGGCAATGTACTGACACAGGATATGGTACGTAGCATGGCTAAATCACCGATTGTATTTGCACTGGCCAATCCAATCCCTGAAATTTCTTATGAAGACGCAATGACTTCAAGACCGGATGTATTGATGGCAACCGGACGTTCCGATTATCCTAACCAAATAAATAATGTAATCGGTTTCCCCTACATTTTCCGAGGAGCTTTAGACACACAGGCAAAAGCTATCAATGAAGAAATGAAACTGGCAGCTGTAAGAGCTATTGCAGATCTTGCCAAACAAGCTGTACCGGATGTTGTAAACGAAGCCTATCATGTGAACAATTTCACTTTCGGTCCGGAATATTTCATACCAAAGCCTGTAGACCCACGTTTAATCACAGAAGTATCCATAGCTGTAGCCAAAGCTGCCATGGACTCAGGCGTTGCCCGCAAACATATCGAAGATTGGGAGGCTTATCGTACCCGTTTGAAAGAACTAATGGGTTACGAATCAAAAATGACACGCCAGCTTTATGATACGGCACGCCGCAATCCACAACGTGTTGTTTTTGCAGAAGGCATCCACCCGAATATGCTAAAGGCCGCAGTAGAAGCAAAATCCGAAGGTATCTGTTATCCTATTTTGCTCGGGAATGACGAACGCATCCAGAAATTAGCAAGTGAATTGGAGCTAAGCCTGGAAGGTATCGAGATCATCAATCTGCGCCATGACAATGAAGCAGAACGCCGCGAACGCTATGCGCATATCCTTGCCGAAAAGCGAGGGCGTGAAGGAGCGACATTCGACGAAGCCAACGATAAAATGTTTGAGCGCAACTATTTCGGTATGATGATGGTCGAAACAGGAGATGCCGACGCATTCATCACCGGAGTATATACAAAATACTCCAATACCATCAAAGTTGCAAAAGAAGTTATAGGTATTCGTCCTGAATACAAGCATTTCGGAACCATGCATATTCTAAATTCCAAAAAGGGTGCGTATTTCCTTGCCGATACATTGATTAATCGCCACCCGGATACAGAAACATTGATCGATATTGCAAAATTAGCAGAACAAACCGTACGGTTCTTCAACCACACTCCGGTTATGGCAATGCTTTCTTATTCAAACTTCGGGTCCGATCAAGACGGCAGCCCGGCATCTGTTCATCAAGCGGTAGAATATATGCAGAAGAATTACCCCGAGCTCGCCATAGATGGAGAGATGCAGGTAAATTTCGCAATGAATACATCCTTGCGTGACGCAAAATATCCTTTCACACGTTTGGCGGGTAAAGAAGTAAACACTTTGGTATTTCCAAACCTCAGTTCCGCCAACTCCGGATACAAACTAATTCAGGCAATGTGTGACACAGAGCTTATCGGCCCTATCCAAATGGGGTTGAACAAGCCAATCCATTTCACCGATTTCGAGAGTTCTGTCCGTGACATCGTTAATATCACGGCTGTTGCAGTAATCGATGCAATTGTCGACAAAAAGAAAAAAGAGAATAAATAATCAAAAGGGTATGTTGTCAATTCTTAAAACAAAGACAACATACCCTTCTTTACTTAACCCAAAAGCCATAACACCTTCATCTAATGAGAAAGCCCTTATCAAAATCACAAATAGTTTGTCTCTTATTATTATGGATAGCAATATGCTACATTGTAATTGTTTCCGCACCACAAATAAACGGACCGGTCATCCTTTCAATAATAATTTCAGGAGCACTGGTCATTATTCCTTTATATAAAGCTTATAAAAAGAATAAATAATATCTTTTTAATCATTTCATCTAATTAAATAAATCAATTTGATATTTAATACCGTATTTTATTTATAAAATGTTTGTTAGCTGGAATTTATTGTTTACTTTTGCAACCGTTCAAATCAAGTAACAAGAAATAACCAACAAAAGATTAGAATTATGAATGCAGCTAAGGTATTAGAAGATTTAAAAAGAAGGTTTCCTAATGAACCGGAGTATCATCAGGCAGTAGAAGAAGTTTTAAGTACAATCGAAGAAGAGTACAACAAACATCCCGAATTTGACAAAGCAAACCTAATCGAACGCCTGTGTATTCCTGATAGAGTTTATCAGTTCCGCGTGACATGGATGGATGATAAAGGTAATATCCAGACCAACATAGGATATCGCGTACAGCATAACAATGCTATCGGCCCGTATAAAGGCGGAATCCGTTTTCATGCTTCCGTAAATCTTGGAATCCTTAAATTCCTCGCTTTCGAGCAAACATTCAAAAATTCATTGACAACGCTTCCGATGGGTGGCGGTAAAGGAGGTTCCGATTTCTCTCCACGCGGCAAGTCAAATGCCGAGGTTATGAGATTTTGCCAAGCATTCATGCTGGAATTATGGCGTCACATCGGTCCTGAAACAGATGTACCGGCAGGAGACATTGGCGTAGGCGGTCGTGAAGTAGGTTTCATGTTCGGTATGTACAAAAAATTATCTCATGAATTTTCCGGAGTCTTAACAGGAAAAGGACGTGAGTTTGGTGGCTCATTAATTCGTCCGGAAGCTACCGGATATGGGAACATTTACTTCCTCATGGAAATGTTGAAAACAAAAGGGACTGATTTAAAAGGTAAGATATGCACAGTTTCCGGTTCCGGAAATGTTGCCCAATACACTGTAGAAAAGGTAATTGAATTAGGTGGTAAAGTCGTTACCATGTCAGACTCTGACGGATATATATACGATCCGGACGGAATCGACCGTGAAAAGCTGGACTACATCATGGAACTAAAGAACCTGTATAGAGGTCGTATCCGTGAATATGCAGAGAAATATGGCTGCAAATATGTAGCAGGTGCTCGTCCGTGGAATGAAAAATGCGATATTGCACTTCCTTCCGCTACACAAAATGAGTTGACCGAAGATGATGCAAAAGCATTGGTTACCAATGGGTGTATGGCAGTCAGCGAAGGAGCAAATATGCCTTCTACTCCGGGAGCTATCCGTGTATTCCAGGAAGCCAAGATTCTATATGCTCCGGGAAAAGCAGCCAATGCCGGCGGTGTATCTGTTTCCGGTCTTGAAATGACTCAAAATTCAATAAAATTAAGCTGGAGCGCAGAAGAAGTCGACGAAAAGTTGAAAAGCATCATGCAAAACATTCATGCAGCTTGCGTACAATATGGAAGTGAAGCAGATGGATATGTAAACTATGTAAAAGGTGCCAATGTAGCAGGTTTTATGAAAGTAGCCAAAGCCATGATGGCACAAGGCATTGTCTAAACTTAAATTTATCATATATTCTTTTTAAAATGTCCGTCCTTAGTGGCGGACATTTTTATTTAGTCTGTTTTCTCAACAAACAAAGCAATTAAAGCGTAAATACCCAAAAACAGTGATTTTGTATTTTATAACATCTTCTATAATACAGGAATCGCTACTAAAACATAACATTTTATATATCAACATTTTAGCATAAACAAGAAATATCTTTATGTAATACAATTGAAATAATTTATTTAAATTTTTGGGATATTAAATAATAAAACATACATTTGCGACGTAAAACATTTATTTATTAATCAATTAAAAATTAAAAAGCATGAACATTTTACGTGGACTTAAAGCTATTGCAGCGTTTATTTTAGTTGCTGCATTATTTGCTAGTTGCTCTGAAGATCAGACATCTTTATCTATCAGCGATATTCCGGGAACAGCAAAAGTTATAGGTAAACTTACTTACAGTGAAGGAGAAAGCTATAACACTATTACAGATCAACGAGTAACAAATATCATTCCCGCAAGAGGAAAAAAAGTATTTGTTCAAGTATCAAATTCATCATTAGATCCGAATGGACAGGCAGATGGTTATGCTGTCTACGAAACAACAACAGATGACAAAGGAGAATTTGAAGTTGAAATTCCTGCAGTTATTGATGGCGTATCTGTATCTGTAAGAGCAGAATCTTTCACTGGTCAATATTCTGAACTTCAACGTTCTTCAACATCTATCAGCGGATGGGTTGAAGTTAAAAAGGATGTAGTTTATTCTTATTATTCATCTGGTAATTATGTTATGCCTAACGGTATTCTGGTGGCTGACGGTCAATACACTTACGTAGTTCGCTCAACCAACAATAACTACTAATCATAACGATTAAAACAGAAAATATGAAAAAATTAATATCAATTATAACAATCATTTGTTTACTTCCATTAATGGGAGTAAGTGCTCAGGAAAAAGCTGAAAAGCAATATCTTCCTGAAGAAGGAGACTGGGCTATAGGAATAGACGTTGTACCATTGTTGAAATATGTAGGTAATGCATTCAATGGTTCACAAGAAAATGAAATAGAAAGTCTTGGTGGAAGTCCATTTACTAAAAACAATAGAAACTTCAGAAACAGAATGCTTATGCCGGATGTTTCTATCATGGGGAAATATATGTTGACTGACGAATGGGCTTTACGTGCAAATGTTGGAATTATGGTTCGTTCGGAATATGACAGACGTTATGTACAAGATGATAAAGCTGCTTTACTTAACCCATTAAATAACGATAAAGTAATAGATAAAGCTCATCATTCAAGAAATGGTATGAGCATTGCTGTTGGCGCAGAATATCGTAAAGGTTCTAAAAGAGTTCAAGGTGTATTCGGAGCTGGATTATTATTTGCGTTCCAAAATGACAAAACCACTTATAGCTGGGGAAATGAAATGACAACCATCAATCAAAATCCAAGCATTGCTTTTGATAGAAATAATGAAACTATGCTAGGTGATAACCGTATACTCAAAAACAATGGACAAGGTTCTGATTTTTACACAGGTATTACCGGTAGCGCAGGTGTTGAATGGTTTATCGCTCCTAAAATTTCTTTAGGCGCAGAAGTTAATCTAAGCCTATACTATCTGTTTGGAAACCAAACTTACATAGAAAGTGAAGGTTACAATACTTCTACTCAGAAAATTGAAACAAGAACGGATTTAGTATCACCGGGCAACAGAGGTTTCTATATCGGAACTGAAAGTTTAGGAGGTTCTCTTAACATGACGTTCTATTTCTAATAGATAAGCATAATTTATAATAGAAACAGGTAATTCTTTCCGAAGAATTACCTGTTTTTTGTTTTATCAAAACAAAGCGTTATCTTTGGCGCATGATCTTAATACATTAAAAATGAAAACAAAACACCTAATTCTAATGAGCGGAATGGCAATAATCAGTGCTTGCAGTTCAAAAACAGCTTTGTCCTATCCTGAAGCTATTAAGGACAATACAGTGGATACTTATTTCGGAACAGAAGTTGCTGATCCATATCGTTGGCTCGAAAATGACACGTCACAAGCTACATCTGCATGGGTAAAAGCAGAAAATGACATCACCAATGCCTATCTGGCAAAAATACCTTTCCGTAATAAGCTGAAAGAAAGACTAACCCAACTAACCAATTACGAAAAAATAGGTACACCATTCAAAAAGAATGGCAAATACTATTTCTACAAAAATGACGGACTACAAAACCAGAATGTACTTTATGTAAAAGAAACTCTCGATGGAGAAGCCAAAGTGTTATTAGACCCCAATAAACTATCAGATGATGGTACAGTTGCCCTCAATGGAATCTCTTTTTCCAAAGATGGGAAATATATGGCATACGCAATTTCACGTAGCGGTTCCGACTGGATAGAAATTTATGTTATCGACCTTGCAACAAGTGAGCTGACAGACGATCATATTTTATGGGCGAAATTCAGTGGTGCATCTTGGCAAGGCGATGGTTTTTATTACAGTGCTTATGATGCTCCAACAAATGGGAAAGAATATTCCAATATAAATGAGAACCATAAAATCTACTATCATAAAATAGGCGATCCGCAATCAAAAGATCAATTAATCTATCAGAATCCTCAGTATCCTAAACGATTTTATTCTGCCAGCACCGATGAAGACGAGAAGATTCTATTTATTGATGAATCGGGAGCAGGAAGTGGGAACAACCTATCACTCAAAGATCTGACAAAAACAAATGCCCCACTTATCCCAATGACGGAAGATTACAATTTCATCTATATGCCGATCGAGGTTATAGGAAATACAATTTATATCCTCACCAATTATGATGCTCCAAAGTATCGTGTAATGACTACGGATATAAATTCACCTAACATCCGAAATTGGAAAGAATTAGTTCCAGAAAATGAATCAGTACTCTCCGGCGCACAGATTATAGGAGGTAGGTTAATCCTGACTTATGATAAAGATGCCTCCAATCATGCTTACGTCTATGCATTGAATGGAGAACAAGAGCATGAGATTACGCTTCCGTCACTTGGTTCCGTTGGGTTCAGTGGAAATAAAGATGACAAAGAAACATTCTACACTTTCACGTCTTTCACTTTCCCGGGGACTATTTATAAATATGATATTGATAAAAACAAATCCGAACTTTATCTTAGCCCGAAGGTTGATTTCAACCCGGAAGAATTTGTTACCGAACAAATATTCTATACAAGCAAAGACGGAACAAAAGTTCCAATGTTCCTTACTTATAAGAAAGGTTTAAAACGCGACGGAAATAATCCTGTATTCCTCTATGGATATGGTGGCTTCAACGTTAGCCTCAACCCTTATTTCTCAACTATGCGACTACCATTTCTTGAAAATGGAGGTATTTATGTACAAACGAATTTGCGTGGCGGAAGTGAATATGGAGAAGAATGGCATCAGGCAGGTATTAAAATGAATAAACAAAACGTATTCGATGATTTTATCTCTGCAGCAGAATACTTAATTAGCGAAAAGTATACGAACAAAGACAAAATCGCCATTGTAGGCGGTTCAAACGGAGGATTACTTATCGGAGCTTGTGTAAACCAACGCCCGGACTTATTTAAAGTAGCCATTCCACAAGTCGGAGTTATGGATATGCTTCGTTATCATAAATTTACCATCGGATGGAATTGGGCTAGTGATTACGGAACAAGCGAAGACAGTAAAGAAATGTTCGAGTATTTATATGCTTACTCTCCACTACATAATATTAAAAATGACGGAACTCCTTATCCGGCTATTATGATAACAACTGCAGATCATGACGATCGTGTGGTTCCAGCCCACTCTTTCAAATATGCAGCAACTTTACAGGCATCTAACACAGGAGATGCCCCGAAACTTATTCGCATAGAAAGTAAAGCCGGTCACGGAGGCGGCAAACCGATGAGTAAAATCATTGACGAAACAGCAGATATTTATGCTTTCATCTTATATAATATGGGATATAAGAATATAGAATAAACGATATCATATTAATATCTTAAATTAATGGTGTACACCATCAAGGACGATGATGCACACCATTAATATTAATAAAAAACTAACTTAGCTATTTTGCAGAACAGTTATTCTTTTCCGGGCAACATCACCGCTCCTTTATTCTTCTTTCCATCCATCTTTACGACTAAAGGTTGGTCAAAATGGACATGACGAAGGTATTGCGTTTCATGCTCTGCCGGAAGATTATTTAAAAATTCCTGATTATAAACCCCATCATTACGAAAAGCATTGATTGTAAAATAGCCGACTCCGAAAGAAGTGAGGTTTTGAAAGAAGTGTGTTCCCTGACTCGGGTCCACTCGATAATTTGTCAGCCCGGCTTCTACAATAACGCGAGCAGCAGATATATGCGGCCATTTCACCGGAATACCAAGCCACGTATCACTACTACCCCATCGTCCGGGTCCTACCAGAATATAACTCTTTCCTTTATCCAGGAACTCTCGATTCAGCTTTTCTATTTCATAAGCTATCAACTGATTATTAGAAGCACTGTATCCATCAGTTTTCACATATATAACATCCTGGATATCATTCATAATGCCATGTCCCAATGAATTTTCAGAACGTAATAAAACATCTTCATCTTTAATTAAAGATAAATCCTCATCAAGCATCTCCTTACTATCCACTATCGGACGAATCTGTAACAAATAAAAGGTTCCGGTCTTTCCGTTTTCCATATTCAGTGTAGCTGCAAACTCAATCTCAACAGGACGCCTCATTTCATTCTGTCCATGCTCCAGTATCAATTGAAGAATACGGGCCAACGGAAAAACATCATGCTGAAGAATATTTGCAAAAGTTATTATTTTTCTTCCACCCGGATAGTAACCGTCACGAATGATTTGATCATAAGGATCGAATGTAGAGGCAATATACCTCAATGAACCATCCTTCTCCGCCTCTTTCACATGAAGTTTCAAGAGATTAAACCCATCATCAATAGAAAAGTTATGACCGATATTCTTCATATCCAACGCGTAAAATTGAGTTTGTGTCTCTCTTAGAGCTATATCTATTTCACTGGTTTGCAATATTCGATTCGGATGATATGGTGAAAAGCGCAAAGTCATACCACCATCCACAATATATTTTCCCAAACCCAAAGCTAGATTAACCGTACCTTCCTCAGGCTTCTCATCGCCAATAGGGTAATAATTCAACGAACGTGCCACGCCGGACATAGAAGGATAATAACGATCACCATACTGATTACCAACTACTTCTTGCAAAATGACAGCCATTTTTTCCTGATCTATCACATTCGAAGTTGCTTGCATATAAGCCTTACTGTCCCTATAATATACTGATGCATAAACTCCTTTTATCGCATCACTCAGCATACGGAGCATTTCATACTTATCATCCAGATAAGGAATCATATATGTAGAGTAGATTCCGGCAAAAGGTTGATAATGGGAATCTTCCAACAAGCTGGAAGAACGAATTGCAATAGGTGATTTTACCACATCAAAAAATGTAAAGAAGTCCTCTACCAAACGATCGGGCAACTTCGCTTTCAAAAAACATTTCAAAATCACGTCATCATCTGCATCTGATAAAGCTATCTGGTACAAATTATTAGTATCCATAAACTCATCAAACACGTCCGTACACAGCACGACTGTTTTAGGGATGGCAACCTGGGCATTCTCAAACTGGTCAAACTCGGGGTGATGTTTTATCATATTATCAATAAAAGCAAGTCCTCTACCCTTGCCTCCCAATGATCCGTCACCAATACGTGCAAAATTTGAATATCGATCAAAACGGTCACGTTTAAAAACAGCAACTACACCCTGATTCTTCATTTTACGATATTTCACGATTGCATCAAAAATAATACGTCGATGCGCATCAACATCCTGAAGACTATCCCAGGTTATCTGCTTCAAAAACTCTGCAACAGGAAACATTGCACGGGAATAAAGCCAACGCGATACATGATTGCGACTAATATGATAAAGAAAAGACTCTTTAGGGATAGCAAATACAACATTTTGCAGCTCTTTCAGATTGCGAACACGAGCAATTTCCTCCATTGTATCAGGATTACGAAAGATAAAATCGCCAAAGCCGAAGTTATCAGACACCGCCCTTCGCAAATCAATATTCATTTTCTTCGAATTCTTATCGATAAAGCTCGCATTAAAACGAGCAGCATAAACCTTATTCTCCGTTTCAGAAGACTGGATTATAAGCGGAACAAACTCATCTTTCTTCCTAATCTCCGAACAAAGTTTTATACCTGCCAAAGCATCTTTTTCTCCTTTTCTCGGAAAACGAACATCTGTTATTACCCCCAATATATTATCAGCATACTTTTCATAAAGCTCCATCGCTTCCTCATATGTGCGTGCCAATGCTATTTTAGGACGCCCACGCATACGTAATGTCTGCTGATGTGCATTCAACGCTTCGGTTGAGAATTCTTGACTTTGCTTCAACACAAATTTGAACAGGTAAGGCAATACAGAAGAATAAAAACGAATTGAGTCCTCGACCAATAAAATCATTTGCACACCCACTTCCTTGACATCGTGTTCCAGGTTCATCTTATCCTCAATCAACTTAATGATAGAAAGCAGTAGATCTGTATTTCCCAACCAACAAAAAACATATTCGAAAGCACTTAAATCCTCATTCGCAATCCGTTTCGTGATGCCATGCGAAAAGGGCGTCAATACAACCAACGGTATATGCTCATATTTTGCTTTAATGCTACGGGCAATCTGGAATGTATCACTATTATCTGTTCCGGGCATACAGATCACCAAATCAAAAGGTATATTCGCCAACTGTTTCCACGCCTCCTCTTCCGTAGATACCTGAGTAAAACGCGGAGGATAACGCAAACTTAAATCAGTATATTCATTAAATATCTTTTCATCAATACGTCCGTCATCTTCCAACATAAATGCATCATAAGGATTGGCAATAAGTAAAACGTTAAAAATGCGCTTAGTCATTAAATTAACAAACGAAGTATCTTTAAAATATAGCTGACTTAATTTCAGTTTACTGAGCATAACGATTTGTTTTATATATAATAAGGTATAGCAAATTTGGGAATAATAATCGGGCTATGCAAGAAAAAAACATCAATAAAATATGCCACATAATATATTTTGAGGCTTAAACTATCTTTTTATCATTATTAACGCAAAATTTTATCGAAAACATTAGGTCATTATTATAGAATCCCTATCTTTGCATACGTATTCGTTTACAAAATAACAATTAACCCTTAAAATTATAATACCATGAACATCGAACGAATCATGTCCTCTCTTGAGGCAAAACACCCCGGCGAACTTGAATATCTTCAGGCCGTAAGAGAAGTACTTATCTCTATTGAAGACATATATAATCAACACCCTGAGTTTGAAAAGGCTAAAATCATCGAACGCCTAGTAGAGCCGGATAGAATTTTCACATTCCGCGTGGCATGGGTAGATGATAAAGGCGAGGTACAAACCAACTTAGGTTATCGCGTTCAATTCAATAACGCAATAGGCCCGTACAAAGGTGGTATCCGTTTCCATGCATCAGTAAACCTTTCAATCCTTAAATTCTTAGGTTTCGAACAAACTTTCAAAAATGCTTTGACTACTCTCCCTATGGGCGGTGGTAAAGGTGGTTCAGATTTTTCTCCACGCGGTAAGAGCGATGCGGAAATTATGCGCTTCTGCCAAGCATTTATGTTGGAACTTTGGCGTCACATTGGTCCTGACATGGACGTTCCTGCCGGTGATATCGGTGTAGGTGGCCGTGAAGTAGGCTATATGTTTGGAATGTACAAAAAGTTAACTCGTGAATTTACAGGAACTTTAACCGGTAAAGGTTTGGAATTCGGTGGTTCACTAATACGTCCGGAAGCTACTGGTTTCGGTGGATTGTATTTCGTACATCAGATGCTTAAGGCAAAAGGTATCGATATTAAAGGTAAGACCGTAGGTGTTTCCGGTTTTGGTAACGTAGCATGGGGAGCTGTCACTAAAGCTACTCAATTAGGTGCTAAAGTTGTCACAATTTCAGGTCCTGACGGTTATATTTACGATCCGGATGGTATCAGCGGTGATAAGATTGACTATATGCTCGAACTTCGTTCATCCGGAAATGATATCGTAGCTCCATATGCAGAAAAATATCCGAATGCAAAATTCGTTGCAGGACGTCGTCCTTGGGAAGTTAAAGTAGACATTGCTCTTCCTTGCGCTACTCAAAACGAGTTGAACGGAGAAGATGCTCAACACTTAATCGACAATAAAGTAACTTGCGTTGGTGAAATTTCTAACATGGGATGTACTCCGGAAGCTATTGATAAATTCATCGAACATAAAATGTTGTATGCACCGGGTAAAGCTGTTAATGCTGGTGGTGTTGCTACATCCGGTTTGGAAATGTCTCAAAATGCCATGCACTTAAGCTGGGACGCAAATGAAGTAGACGAAAAACTTCACGGTATTATGTACGGAATCCACGAACAATGCGTAAGATACGGTACAGAACCTGACGGCTACATTAATTATGTGAAAGGTGCCAATATCGCCGGCTTCATGAAAGTAGCTCATGCTATGATGGCTCAAGGAATTGTTTAGTATTAAATAAATAGTTGAATTCTCGTTTAGTTGTATTTGTATTTTGTGTAAGCGTTATCCCCTTTTGTGAAAAAGCAGATAACGCTATTTTTATATGCATATTATTATTATCTTTGTGCGTATAAATAAATAAACAATTATGATAGCCATCGAACTAATAGGAGGATTGGATTCGCGCCTATACGAGCTTGTCGCCCCTTTGGTCATGAATCCGGAAGTACTGAGGCAGAATAGGAACTACCCATTCAAAACGACCAAAAAACATCAATGGCTTATTGCCATATCCCAAGAGAGCGTGATTGGATTTCTTCCAATGGAGATTAGAGACAAACAAGTCATTATCAACAATTACTATACGAAAGAAGAAAACCAAGAGGTTCTGGATCTATTAATAGAAAACGCGATCAAATTTTTCGGGGATGATTATTACCTGGTATCCGTAACCCAAAGACAGCACATTCCTACTTTCCTACAAAATGGTTTTACTATTGAGTTGGAATGGAAGAATTACGTAAAAATGAAAAAAGCAGAATGAAAAAACAGCCGGACGATGCAAATGTGTATGATCTCGTACAAGAGAGACTAAAACTTATTTTTGCCGAATTCGACAATATTTATGTTTCTTTTTCGGGCGGTAAAGATAGTGGAGTACTTCTTAACCTCTGTATAGACTACATTAGGAAACATAATCTCAATCGACGTATCGGAGTATTTCATATGGATTATGAAGCACAATACCAAATGACAACCGATTACGTTGACCGGACGCTAGCACAAAATCGTGACATTATTGATGTTTACCGGGTATGTGTTCCATTCAGAGTAACAACCTGTGCATCCATGTATCAGGAATATTGGCGTCCGTGGGAAGAAGAACAACGTAGAATATGGGTAAGAAAACGTCCATTAGAATGTCTGGTAAAAGAAGACTTTCCTTTCTATACCGATGAAATGTGGGATTATGAGTTTCAAATAAAATTTGCCGAATGGTACCATAAAAAGAACGATGCTGTACGGACATGTTGTCTAGTAGGCATACGCACACAGGAAAGCCTCAACCGATGGAGAAGTATTTACGGGAGTAATCGCTATAACAGCTACCGTCGTCTGCAATGGATGCGAAAGCTCTATCCGGATGTTTATAATTCCTATCCTATCCATGATTGGAAAACTACTGATATATGGACAGCCAACGGAAGATTCCGATGGGATTACAATGAGATTTACGATCTATATTATAGAGCCGGAGTCCCAATTGAAAAGCAAAGAGTAGCCAGTCCCTTTATTTCAGCCGCACAAGAAACGTTGAAATTATATAAAGCAATAGATCCGCAAACATGGGGGAAAATGCTGGGCAGAGTAAACGGAGTAAACTTTACCGGCATTTACGGAGGGACAAAAGCGATGGGATGGCAAACCATAAAATTGCCGAAAGGATATACTTGGAAGAGATATATGTACTTCTTATTAGATACCCTTCCTCCCGAAACACGCCAAAATTATCTGAATAAATTGGCTGTTAGCATTGATTTCTGGAAAACAAAAGGTGGATGCCTTTCCAGAGAGACTATCAAAAAACTGAGAGATGCCGGAGTAGAGATACATGTAGAAAAAACAACAAATTATAAGACAGAGAAACTACCGGTAAAAATGGACTATCTGGATGACATCAATATCGCAGAGTTTCGCGAAATCCCCACTTACAAACGGATGTGCATCTGCATCATGAAAAATGACCACGCATGTAAGTATATGGGATTCGCTCTTAACAAAGGAGAAAGAGAAAGGAGAGAAAGAATTATCCAAAAATATAAGCATATATTAAAATCATGACAGAAAAAGAATACAAGAGTCCGGTTTATAATGTAAAATCGGTACCGGTAGAAAAGGTTAGGGCCAACAGCTATAACCCTAACCATGTTGCTCCTCCGGAGATGAAATTATTGGAACTTTCCATATGGGAAGACGGTTACACAATGCCTTGTGTGTGTTATTACATTAAAGGAGAAGATATATACGAGTTGGTAGATGGCTTTCACCGATATACCGTATTAAAGACTTCCAAAAGAATCTATGAACGGGAAAAAGGTCTTCTGCCTGTTGTTGTTATTGATAAAGACATCTCTAATCGGATAGCCTCTACTATACGCCACAACCGTGCCCGTGGAGTACATAGCATCGACTTGATGTGTGACATTGTCTCTGAATTAACTAAATCCGGAATGTCAGATGAATGGATTATGAAGAATATAGGAATGGATAAAGACGAGCTATTACGTCTTAAACAGATTTCAGGCCTTGCAGAATTATTCGCAAACAAAGAATTCAGTATTCCCACGCCTTCCCTTTTCACTGACTATAAATGAGAAAAAACAAAAAAGGAATCTTCTGTTATGGAAGATTCCTTTTCTTACATTTAATTTATTTACAATTATAACGCGCCAACTTCTTTTAATGCAGCATTCGTCTTGTGAACAGCAACGGCACTTGCAGCAAACTTAGCTTTTTCATCAGCATTAAGTTCCAATTCAACGATCTTTTCAATACCGTTCTTTCCTAAAATAACAGGAACACCAATACAAAGATCTGATTCCCCATATTCACCTTCCAAATATACTGAACAAGGAATCATCTTCTTCTGATCGTGAATAATAGATTCAACTACATAAGCTCCTGCTGCACCCGGTGCATACCATGCAGAAGTTCCTAATAATTTAGTCAATGTAGCTCCACCAACCATAGTAGAAGCAACAACTTCATTCAATTTTTCTTCGCTCAACAATGTGCTTACAGGAATACCTTTGTAAGTAGCCAAACGAGCCAACGGAATCATTGTTGTGTCACCATGACCACCGATCACGATACCTTCTACCTCATTTGCATTGCAATTCAAAGCTTGAGATAAGAAATATTTAAAACGTGAGCTATCCAAAGCACCACCCATACCGATAATACGGTTCTTAGGTAATCCCAGTGATTTCAATGACAAATAAGTCATCGTATCCATCGGGTTGGAGATAACAACTAAAATTGCATTAGGAGAATATTTCAAGATGTTTGATGCTACAGACTTAACAATCCCTGCATTTACACCGATTAGTTCTTCACGAGTCATACCCGGTTTACGAGGTATACCAGAAGTAATAACAACAACGTCAGAATTTGCAGTCTGAGCGTAATCATTTGTGCAACCAACAACTGTTGTATCAAAACCCAACAATTGAGCTGTTTGCATCATATCCATTGCTTTACCTTCGGAAACACCTTCCTTTACGTCAAGCATTACTACTTCGTCAGCTACTTCGTTGAAAGCAAGCACATTCGCACATGTAGCACCTACGTTACCTGCGCCTACTACGGTTACTTTTGACATAATATTTATTTTTAAAAGTTGATAATAAGTTCGTTCTTTTAGTGGATGCAAATTTACATGTTATTCTGTATTAAAGAAAAATTTCCGTAATAATTTTAGTTAAAGTAAAGACCGCACTTTAATAAATAATTAATCTATGTTTAACCTTTTGCTTATCCATGCAAAAAACACTACATTTGCCACCAATTCAAAACAGATAAACTATGGGAAATAAGAAAGGCTTAGTTATCAGCTCTTTAATAATACTCGTCATTGCTATCATCGCTGTGACTTATCTTTTGTTTCAAGAAAAGAGAGAGAAAAGTGATATGACACAACTGTTCAATCTTGAAAAAGAAGAAATGGAGAACGAATATACCCGTTTTGCCAACCAATACGATGAATTACAGTATCAACTATCCAACGACTCGCTGATTAATGTTTTGGAAAGTGAAAAAATAAAGACACAACGTCTCTTAGAAGAGCTTCGCTCTGTCAAGACCACCAATGCAAAAGAAATCATGCGCTTGAAAAAAGAGCTTGCTACGGTTCGTTCCGTACTGAGAACTTATATCGTACAAATAGACTCCCTTAACAGAGTCAATCAAGTCTTGAAAGAAGAAAATAAGCAAGTACGGCAGAAATACAGCGAAGCTGCAAGGCAAATCACTAATCTTGCCGAAGAGAAAAAGAAACTGAACGAAAAAGTAGAACTTGCGTCCCAACTCGATGCCACCAACATATGGATTAAAGCAAAGAACAAGCGCGATAAGGAAGCCAAGAAGGTAAAAGACGTGGTAAAATTCGCAATAGGTTTCACCATAGTTAAGAATATCAGCGCACCGACAGGTGAACGTACTTTGTATATCCGCATTACCAAACCTGATAACGACGTACTGACAAAGAGCCAATCAAATACTTTCCAATATGAAAACCGTACCCTCAACTATTCAATAAAGAAATATATTGAATACACAGGTGAGGAACAAAATGTAACTGTTTATTGGAATGTGGAAGAATTCCTGTATGCCGGAACTTATCGTGTAGACATCTTTGCCGACGGGATATTGATAGGCTCGCATAGGTTTACACTTGATTAATTTGAATTACGTATAGAGTACATGCATCCTTCAGCTTTAGTGATTAGAAAGTATCGTAATCACTAAAGCTGAAGGATTTTAGTTTATTATCTCCCAAAATTAAACAAGGAAGACTCAGTTCTCGCACCATCCATCAGCTTCTCCAGTTCCTTGACCTTTGCCGGATATTTTCGAGCTAAATTATTATCCTCGTGCACATCTTTCTCCAAATCATATAATTCTAATATCGTTTCCCCAACTATCGGTTGGCGAATAAGTTTCCATTTCCCGCTACGCAATGCTTCACGTCCGTTCTGTTCATGAAATTCCCAATAAAGATATTTATGTTGTTTCTGTCCTTTTTTTGAAAGTAACGTCGGTAAAAATGAAATTCCGTCTCCTGCAACGGGCAAGCTGGCTTCCGTCAATTCCGCTAAAGTAGGCATCACATCCCAAAAGGCACTGACATGATCGGATTTAACTCCTTCTTTAATCTTACCGGGACACCATGCAATCATCGGTACACGGATTCCTCCCTCATACACATCACGTTTCACTCCTTTGAAAGGACCATAGCTATCAAAATAATCCGGATTGGCACCTCCTTCACGATGCGGACCATTATCACTTGCAAATATTACAATCGTATTTTTGTCTAACCCCAACTCTTTCAATTCCGCGATTACATCACCCACATACTTATCCAATCGGGTTACCATCGCCGCAAATGAAGCATACGGTTTCTCCGAAGGATGATACCCCATCTTCCCGTCATAAGGAACTTCTTCAAAAGCATTCTCATACATTTTATATATAGAATCATGAGGAAGGTTCAGTTCGGCATGGGGCAATGTATAAGTGAGCATGGCAAAGAACGGTTCTTCCTTATTTTCCAGAATAAACTTCATTGCTTCCTCATGTATTAAGTCTTGGGAATAGATTTTGCGTCCTTCTTTCATATTTGCCTCGAAGTCTACTCTCGTATCATTATGCCACAGATGATCAGGATAATAGCTATGGGCTTGTCGTTGACAGTTGTATCCATAAAACTCATCAAAGCCCATTTTAAGAGGAGTAGATGAAGAACCGGGGTAGCCCAACCCCCATTTTCCAAAGATTCCCGTTTTATATCCTGCCGACTTCATCAGTTTAGCCAGTGTATACGTATCCTCCGCCATCGACTGCTGTCCTTCCGGCTTGACTTCCTTATTCCCTCGAATTTGCGCATGACCTGTATGCAGGCCCGTCATCAATGAACACCGGGAAGGAGCACTAACCGTACATCCGGCATAATGGTGCATAAACTGCATTCCTTCCTGTGCCAAACGATCGATATTGGGTGTTTTTATTTTCTGCTGACCATAACAACCAATATCACCATACCCTAAATCATCCGCCAATATATAAACGACATTCATTTTAACCGGTTCATTGGCATACAAAGATACTCCCGCCAATAACGAACTTCCCAAGCATAATACGATTCTGTTTTTCATAATTTATTTTTTAGTAATTAAGTAAAAGCAAAGATAAAGAAGGATACAGCAAAGGATGTTTGAAAAAATCCAAAAGTTTTCCATTAATGTCCAAACTTATCTGCCATAAAAACACTATTTTTGCAGAAAATATATAATATTATGATACAGTCCATGACCGGATATGGCAAAGCAACCGCCACATTCGCTGATAAAAAGATTAATGTAGAAATAAAATCTCTGAATAGCAAAGCAATGGATCTTTCCGCACGCATAGCTCCGCTTTACAGAGAGAAAGAAATTGAAATACGCAATGAAGTAGCCAAATTCTTGGAAAGAGGAAAGATTGATTTGAGCCTTTGGATCGAAAAAGACACTACGGAAAGTGGCACTCCTATCAACACGGCAGTGTTCGAGAGCTATTATAATCAAATCAAGCAATTGGCTGACAGCATGCAGATACCTGTTCCGACAGATTGGTTCCAAGTTGTACTTCGTATGCCGGACGTGATGACAAAAGTCGAGATACAGGAACTTTCTGAGGAAGAATGGGAAGTAGTGCACAAAGTTGTTATCGAAGCAATCGAACATTTGGTAGATTTCCGCAAACAGGAAGGCGCTGCTTTAGAAAAGAAATTCACAGAGAAAATCAATAATATCCATCAGCTGTTGGACTCTGTAACCCCATACGAAAAAGAGCGCGTAGATAAAGTGAAAGAACGCATTATCGATGCTCTCGAAAAAACAATCAGTGTGGATTATGATAAGAACCGTTTGGAGCAGGAACTGATCTATTACATTGAGAAATTGGATATTAACGAAGAAAAACAACGTTTGGCCAATCATCTGAAATATTTCATGACCACTTTGGAAAGCGGGAACGGACAAGGAAAGAAACTTGGCTTCATCGCTCAGGAAATGGGACGCGAGATTAATACAATGGGAAGCAAATCCAACCATGCCGAAATGCAGAAGATTGTCGTTCAGATGAAAGACGAATTAGAACAGATTAAAGAACAGGTATTAAACGTAATGTAATGAAAAACGGTAAGTTAATTATCTTTTCTGCCCCTTCCGGTTCCGGGAAATCGACAATCATCAATCACCTGCTGACACAGAATCTGAATCTTGCCTTTTCTGTTTCCGCAACCAGCCGTGCGCCACGAGGAACAGAACAAGACGGAGTGGAATATTATTTCCTTACCCCGGAAGAATTCAGAAAGCGCATTGCAAACAATGAGTTCTTGGAATACGAGGAGGTATATGAAAACCGCTTTTACGGAACACTGAAAGCTCCGATAGAAAAACAGCTTGCCGAAGGTTTCAATGTAGTATTCGATGTCGATGTGGTAGGAGGATGCAACATTAAGAAATATTATGGAGAACGCGCCTTATCTGTATTCATCCAACCTCCCAGCATAGAAGAATTAAGAAAACGGCTTGTCGGGCGTGCGACCGATGCTCCGGAAGTTATTGAAAGCCGCATTGCAAAAGCAGAATTCGAGCTTGGATTCGCCAATAAATTCGACATTATTGTTGTTAACGATGATTTGGAAACTGCCAAAGTCAAAGCCTTAAAAGCAATAAAAGAGTTCTTGGAAAAATAACCCGCATGAAATTGAAAACAGGAATATTCGGTGGTTCGTTCAACCCTATCCATATCGGACACTTGGCACTGGCTAATTATCTGTGCGAATTTGAAGGATTGGACGAACTATGGTTTATGGTTACGCCTCAGAACCCGTTAAAACAAGAAACCGAATTATTAGATGACGAAACAAGACTGCATCTCGTAAAATCAGCCATTCAAGGCTATCCTAAGTTCAAAGCATCCGATTTTGAATTTCACTTGCCCAAGCCTTCCTACACAATAGATACACTGGATGAACTCAGAAAAACTTTTCCCGAAAGAGAGTTTTATCTGATTATCGGAGCGGATAATTGGTCTATCTTCAATAAATGGAAAGACCACCAGCGTATTTTAGACGAAAGCCAACTGTTTATTTATCCACGCAAAGGGTACGAAATAGAAGAAAACAAACTCCCCGCTAACGTCCGGTTAGTAAAAGCTCCGGAAATGGAAATCAGTTCTACCTTTATAAGGGAAGCAATAAAGCAAGGAAAAGATATCCGATATTTTTTACCTCCCCATGTATATGATGAGATAAACCGAAAGCTCTAATAGCCGGTAAGAATCAACATAAGGATAAAAGGCATAGAAATATTTCTTCACGCTTGTTGTGCATATCAACAATAGTAAGTTTTGTTTCAACACCCTTGATCCCTAAAGGTTATCACTACTACATCTAACAGATCTGCCCTCAATGTCTAACCACATTCGTCCGGAACTATACACAAAGAGAAGTAGGGCATTCGACTGAAAGACGTAGTGCGCCAGGCATAAAGATGTAGTGCATTTTTATGAGTCGTGCAAAAAGCGCGACAAATTTTCAGCACTCATAAGGACGATTAATGTCACAAGTTTTCTTATTCGGGGCTTTTTAAAAGATAAAGCACTGGTAATGAGCTCCGCGACAAAAATTTCATAGGGGGTTATAAAACTATTAAAATATATATCTATTTTACTCGATGAAGTCTGATAAGAACTACCTCGCTGGGAGCGAACAGACGAAAGTTCATCCGAGAAGTACCTAAACCATTCGTGATAATCACAGGAATCCCTTTTGAATTCTCTTTCTTTCCGGTACGAAAACGTTGCCCATAACGTGAACCGGTCTTCGGTGCATAAAGTCCGAATAAAGTGATTTGTCCACCGTGTGTATGTCCCGCCAAGGCAAGATCGGTATTCGAAATATCCACATCTTCCACGTAATCAGGCGTATGAGTGAGAAGGATAACAAAATCTTCCGGTTTCAAAGCCAAAGTCGGTGAGGTTCCATTAGCCGATAAATTGAAAGGATTGCGCACACCCGAAATGATAATCCTTTCATGCCCAATAGATAATGTATCATTCTCATGTTCAAGTATACGTATGCCAACCCTCTCCATTTGTTCTATGATTTCATCATGACAACGTTCGTAATCATTATTTCCCATCACGCCGATTGTACCGAAACGCGTCTTTATTTCTGCCAACCGCCTTACTAATTCCGGCACATACTCACATCCTTCCTGATAATCACCACCCAACAGAAGGACATCTGCATTCAGTGCATTAACGGTATTTACCAATCCTGCCAATTCTTTCTTCTTGAATTTACTTTTGTAGTGCAGATCCGAAGCAAAAGCTATACGAAAGCCATCAAACGAATCAGGTATATCCGCATGATAGAAATCATATTCTTTTATTCTCGCCATACCTTGATGGGAAACAGTATTCGTCGTCCCGCAAGAACTTAACAATAAAAGCACTCCCAAACAAAAGAATAATAACTTCTTCATTTTATAATTATTTCCGGCAAATATAATAATTTGTATCTTTGCCTACTCCAAACAATCAGGAAAAATGGAAAAGATCAAAATCAATTCGATAAAGGCCTGGATACTCGCCGCCCGCCCCAAAACATTAGCCGGTGCAGCAACTCCGGTTATGATAGGGACTTCTATTGCATACATGGACGGAAAGTTCCAATGGTTGCCGGCTTGCATCTGTTTACTTTTTGCTTTTTTAATGCAAATAGTCGCCAACTTCATCAATGACCTGTTTGATTTTCTAAAAGGAACGGATAGAGAAGACAGGTTAGGCCCTAAACGAGCTTGTGCACAAAACTGGATTTCACCACAAGCTATGAAGACCGGAATCATAGTGACAACAGTACTTGCCTGTGCTTTTGGAAGCATTCTCCTACTCTATGCCGGATGGGAACTTATCATAGTAGGAATTGTTTGTGTTCTCTTTGCATTCTTATATACTACCGGTCCTTATCCCTTATCTTATCATGGATGGGGAGATTTATTAGTTTTAGTCTTCTTCGGTTTTGTACCCGTAGGATGTACCTATTATGTACAAGCACATAGTTGGACACCTACTGTCACTATCGCTTCATTGATATGCGGATTTGTAATAGACACATTGTTAGTCATAAACAACTATCGTGACCGGGAAGCGGATGAGAAAAGTGGAAAGAAGACAATCATTGTACGTTTCGGTGAACCATTCGGACGATATCTATATCTGTTCTTAGGAATCTTTGCCGCATTACTCTGTCTTTTATTCCTAAAAGAGGGAAATCTTTATGCTGCATTATTGCCACAGATTTATTTAATCCCACACGTACTCACGTGGAAAAAGATGGTAAAGATTTATCAAGGAAAAGCCCTCAATAAGATATTAGGAGAAACGTCACGTAATATGTTATTACTGGGGATCTTGCTCTCTTTAGGAATGATATTGGCTAGAGTTTATTGATAAGTACCACTGCATAGGCGGATATTCCTTCTTCGCGACCGGTAAATCCGAGTTTTTCCGTTGTTGTAGCTTTAATTGAAATATCCTCTTCTTCAATCCCCATGACCTGTGCCATGATCTGTTGCATCCAGGGGATATGAGCTTTTAATTTAGGGCGTTCCGCACATATCGTTGCATCAATATTCCCTATTTCATATCCTTTATCCCGAATTAAGGTAACAGTTTTCTTCAACAGCACTTTACTATCAATATTCTTATATTCTCCCGCCGTATCCGGAAAATGATAACCAATATCACGCATATTAGCTGCCCCGAGTATCGCATCACATACGGCATGAATCAAAACATCAGCATCCGAATGCCCCAATAATCCTTTTTCATGTTGTAATTGTATGCCTCCCAGCCACAGTTCACGGCCTTCGACTAATGCATGTACATCATATCCAAACCCGACACGTATCTTCATCCCTAACGTCTCCTTCTGCCTAAAATATCCTTAATACCATCCAAATCAAACGAAAGCGTAAAACGTAAAGTTTGATCCAATGGATTACTTTGGGCTGTAGATATAAGGTAAGCAGCATCCAAAGAAAATACACTCATACGAAAACCGGCACCCATTGTAAAGTACTTACGATTACCTTTATTTGCATTTTCATGATGATAACCGGCACGTACAGAGAATTGATTATGATACATATACTCGGCACCTATTGAGACCTGTATTTCCTGAAGTTCTTCTTTAAATCCTCCCGGAGCATCACTCCATGATTTAAATATACCCTTTATTGGAGATTGGTCAAAATAGTCCTCCTGCAAGCGATCCTGATACTCTATATCATCTTCATCCTCTCTTTTCTGAGGCATAGTTGGTACCATCAATTTATTGATATCGGCATTGATAGAGAAAGTATTATAGTCATCAATAGGAATCAACAAAGAACCTCCTAAACGGAAATTAGTCGGTAAGAAAGCACTCGTATTCCCACTATCATAAGAAATCTTACTACCAATATTAGATAAGTTCAAACCGAAAGCAAGCATACATTCTCGTTGCCCCATCATGATGTAGTTATTATAATATAGAGCAATATCCGCAGCGAAAGCAGATCCCGGACTTACAGAAGCATCCTGCTTATAAGCTAAATCGGAATAGATATATCTCAAAGCTACAGCAGCAGAAAAGGTCTGTGAAAGCATACGCGAATAAGCTACGTCAACGGCCATTTCATAAGGTTTAATGGTTCCTTGATTCTCACCGGTAGTTCCGGTCAATGGAACTTCTCCCAAAGAGAAATATCTTAAAGAAGCACTGATAGCCTGATAATCACCAATTCGCATATAGCCTGATAAATAAGCAAGGTCAATGTCATTAACCAATTTCCGAAGCCAAGGTGTATATGAAATACCGATTCCCGCACGACTTACCGTAAAAGGATACTTTGCCGGATTCCAATACTGAGAATTGACATCCGGATCAGTCGCAGCACCAACATCACCCAAACTACCGCCACGAGAATCCGGAGCGATTCCCAAAGAATTGACTCCCGTATTTACCGGATTAAATTTATTTTTTATGTCTTGTGCCTTAAGTGTTCCGCAAACACATAGAACAAAGAATAAAATAACAGTTATCTTTACTTTTCTCATTGATATTTCTAACTTATATTCTATTATAAAACTCGTTATCTAATCGATTATTGCCCTACTATGACTATTTTTTTCGCTTTTGTACTTTCCTTACTTCCGCCCGAAGATACGGACGCTTTAAAGAGATAAATACCCGGAACTAATCTTTGTCCCCCGCTTGTTGTCAGATTCCAATCTATATAATAATAATTAGAAGAAGAAACTCCGCTTTCTTTATAAGTCCAGAGAGTTCTGCCGGCGAAGTCACAAACCATAATATTCACATCCAATTCGGAATCCGGACGATCATGACTTAGAATAAACGTGGTACCTTCTTTTGCCGGACTATTTGTGCAAGTCACATCAAGCAATCCAGGACTTAATCCTTTCACAACTTCAAATTCCAATGTGGAAACGGAAGAATTATTCTTAATATCCCAAGCTCGGAACAATAGGGTATGCTTCCCTTCCGGAAGTTCCGGCAAACTATAGCGTACCACACCTTTGGTATAATCACCTAAAACCGATTCATAATAATTATTCAGCACATAGGTGTAAAGAGGAGAATTATCTATCATGGCAACTAAATCATGCCCAATTCCATTGCCTACGGTATTCACTCCATCTTCATCTTCAAGTTCTGCTACTAAGAAAGGCGTCTCATTCACTTTTCCTCCATAAACAAAATCCGGTCTGTTTAAATAAAGATTAATCTTAGGGCCGACAGAATCAGTATCCATAGCACCGTCCTCTGTACCTCCAATTAAGAAATCAGTAAATACTCCTTGCCCTTCATGGGTTTTATCACCATTTACAGCGTATAAATTAAGTAGTCCGCTTTCATTCGAATAATTTATATCCAAAGGAACCGGAAATTGGAATTCAAATCTTCCGGAACGCACAGAGTCACTACCTGCAAACAGGGTTTTAGTACGATCACGATAAGTGAAAGATTTAGATCCCGGTTTATTATAATTATTACGTGTAGTAATCACCTCTTCATTATCCAATACAGTAGGATGAACGGTACCTATAAAATCTTCAGCTAAATCACCATTTGTATTCAATATATGTCCTTTCACAGAAACCTTGCCCCCCGCTTTTATCGTAGGCATCTTTCCTTCTACAGAAACACCATTAAATTCATCCACTACAATTTTATATTCAGGAAAAGCCAAACGCAAAGCTGGATCTCCCAAGAAAACAAACTGAAGATTATTAATATTAGGTTTTACGGTAGAAATATAGGTCTTTGTTTCTCTTACAGCATCACCTAACCTACGATAACCATTTTCTGTCTTCGAAAAAAGGAATCTCACAAATATTGAATCCATTCTACAATTAGGATCTGCATATACAGTTCTAGTTGTTGTTAATAATCCTATAGCCCCTCCTTTAGGATTTAAAAATGCAACTTCCCCAAAAGTACTTTCATTCCGATCAAAAGGCGTAACTTCACACGCAGCAGTAACCCAAAATGGTGCTTTCGGAGAAGACATTTTAGCCACATCAGCTACCGTTAAAACCAGTTCATCTGAGAGAGCATGTGCCGCTCCATGCCCTACATAATTCATAAACAACAACCCATCATTACTCAATTCCATGATACGTTTAGTAATTTCAGGATATGAATCTCCTGTAGCCGTAGTCTCCTTTTTATAAGCATCCCAATAGATTCTTTTTACCAATAAAGCAGGATTATATTTTTCGGCCAAACGTGATACAGCATCCGCCTGTTCCATATGTATATTCAAACTACTATCACCATCCTTTCCATCATCCCCTAAAAAACAAACCACATTTTTCCACGATCCGGCATCTTTATTTTCAATATAAGCGATTATTTTATCCACAACTTCTTTCGCTTGAGCAGAAGTCCTTACAGGGAAACGTCCTACCCCTATATCCGGAGCATCATTGATATGACTATTTATATTCAAGCCCGAAGTATCAGACAAAAAACCAAAATAATCATCAATTACATAAGAATTTGTATCACTAACTGAATTTACAGATTCATAACACAACACAAAGTCGTTTTGGGTATATTTACTCCAATTAGATGACAACAAACGGTTATCAAAAGCCGCATCTCCAAACAGCAGTAAATATTTAGGATCAGCACTACCTTTTCCACGCTCATACAGCATCTTCATAAGCCAGCGATAAGCAGTTCCGTCCGGAGTCCCGGAAGAAAACTCATTATAAATCTGGTCTGTTGTCACAATCTCAGTAACCAAATCATCATACTTAGCATGAGCATCAGCCAAACGCTTTGCTTGTCTCATAAAATCATTGTTTGGAGGAGTAATAATAATCATATCCACATCTCTCAATTGATGAAGATTCTGATTGGGTACTTCCCCTACTACTGCAATCTTTTTAAACGCATTACCTTTGGTATTTACTACAACAAACTCATTCAAACCAGGCACTTCACAAGTAAAAGAATACTGATTGCCTGATAGGTTTCCTACTACCTGTTTATAATCCTTTGAATTAGCTATATCCCAAACAACAGCATTTTCGTTAGCATTCGCTATTACAAACTTTACCTTTCCTGATTCTTTTGTACGAAAAGCCGTATAAGCATTATACAAAGCCAGATTGCGTACATAATTTAAAGCGATATAGTCTAAGCGTCCCGATATTCCATTATTCCGGTTATGAGTTAAAGTTACAACGGTTTTAGCATTCTTACTATCAGGCCATTCATAAGTTTTCTCCGTATATGCAGCCTTACTAAATTCAGGTGCAGCAGAAATAGTCAGGTTCCCGGCCAATGCACTCCCATTAACCGATACAGCAACTGATGTAGTAGTCTTATCGTAAGCAGAGAAACCGACTGTTATCCAGCCTTTATCATTTGTAATCCCTGTAAGGTCATTAAAGGTATACGATTTCGTATTCCCATTCTTGTAATCATAGCTTTCAAAAAGCTTACGCCCTTCTTCAAGCCATGCAAATTCCTCTTTCTCATATACCGCATAATCGGGGAAGGTAGTAACCGTTTTTGCTCCATCCTCTGATAGTGAATTTTCTTTAGGGAAAGCCATTGGATTATCCCCTTCCGTCAAGAAATAGCAACCATAAGTTGAATAATGGTTTTGAGTATGCCTGTAAATAGAATCGTTCTTATCTGAAGAGAGTGAATTAGCCGATTTATCCCAGCGCACTGTGCCATAACCATAGAAAAGGACATAGCTTTGTTCACGCCATAAAGGTACTTCTTGCAAATCATCGATTTTAGGCTTCCTCAAATCTTCATATAACAGTCTTCCTCCATAACCATAAAGTTTAACTTTGGAAGGATCCGAAAACCCCATCTTTGTCAATTCACTATTGGCAATCTGATATACTCCGCTTTCGTTCACACGGATCTTTACCCACTTCCCGGAAGCAAGGACAGAATTCTCTGCATATTTTTCTTCCACAGAGGAACGCGTCGCAGCACGGGCCGACAAAGGTTTTTCTTTCTTATTAAAGGCTAACTTAAAAGAATTTATTCGTTGGTAAGTTCCATCTTTATAAACTAAAGGAACAAAGGTTACAACCAAAACTCCAACTCTGGCAGAAACTTTCACGGATGTCTTAACCTCAGGATAAGCAGGAAGTTGTACTTCGGATTTCTCAATAGCAGCAATCTCCTTTTTATCCAATGGCATAAACTCCGGATACTCAATCTTCACATCATAAAAATAGGAATCATAATCCCTACCAAGATCAATCACATGAGTGTAATATGGTAAATGATCATCCGTATAATGATAGGCACCGGCAAATCCGGGCATATCGGTTTCTACTTTATCAAATCCAATATAGATCGGAGAAGGATTTTTCCAATCCAATGAAATAAATCCCTGAGCAGCAAGAGTGCCCGAAAGCACTATGGATAAAAGCAACAGTATATAATTACGGATATGCATACATCCTCCTATTTAGTAAGAAAACTACTTATCTGACATAAAAGTCGAGCAGTTTTTCATCTTCCAGATAGCCTTGCAAATGCTGTCCGATACTTACAGGTCCCACACCAACCGGAGTTCCAGTAAAAAGGAGATCGCCAATTTTCAATGTAAAGAATCTACTTATCCAAGCTATTATCTCATCTACTTTAAACAACATATCAGCCGTACAACCTTGTTGGACCTTTTGTCCGTCTATCGCCAAACTGAAATTAAGGTTTTGTATATCTTTAAACTGATCTACGGGAACAAAACGTCCAATAGCAGCTGAATTATCAAAACCTTTTGAGATTTCCCACGGATTACCGACTGCGCGGAATTTCCGTTGCAAATCTCTTGCCGTAAAGTCAATGCCTACCGTCACTGCATCATAATAACGATGTGCAAAGCGCTCCGAGATATTTTTGCCCAAACGATTTATCCTTACCACTAATTCCGTTTCATAATGAACCTCATTCGAAAAATCCGGAATAAAAAATGGCTTTCCATCTTTCAGCAAAGCAGAATCGGGCTTCATAAAGATGACCGGCTCTTCTGGTATTATTAACGCATGATCCAGCTCTTTATTGTGTTCGACGTAGTTCATTCCTACGGCAAATATCTTCATTATTTTATCTGATTAAAATTTAAACGATTAAACATTACGGCCAAATGAGCATATAAAGAGGTGTTTTGCACCACAATATTTTCAGGAACCCGTATTCTGAACGGGGTAAAATTCCAAACAGCTTTAATACCACCATCAACCATCTTGTCTGTTATTTCCTGAGCAATATTGATCGGAACAGTAAGTACACCGATATTCACATTATACTCTTTCATCTTTGCAACAAAATCGTCTGAATGGAAAATAGGAATCCCATTTATGTCTCTTCCTATCAAATCCGGATTTATATCAAAAGCCGCAACAATTTCCAACCCAAAATGATTCAAACCGGAGTCACGCAATAAAGCACCTCCCAAACTACCGACACCAAACAAAAATGCCTTATGCATATTCGTAAAGCCAAGAAAATCTTCAAGTACATCGATCAATGCGTCAATCTCATAACCAACACGTGTACGGCCGGATATATTAACATAAGACAAATCCTTTGCTATTTGCGATGCATCAATATTTATTTCTTTAGAAATCTGGGTAGAGGAAACAAACTGCTCTCCTCTCTCTTTCATCAGCTTGATGTTAGACAGATACCACGGAAGTCTACGCAATGTCGGCTCCGGTACTTTATCATGTTCTTTTAGCATACGATTACTCATATTTCCTGGTATTATTGGCAATGTGCAAAAGTACATTTTTTTTTGTTATTGACAATTCTATCTACTAAAAGCTTAATAGAGATTAAACAAAACATGAAAAATCCATGCTAATTTTGCACAATCAATCATTGTTTAATACTTTTGAGCACAAATAAATGAACAAGACATGAAAAATAACGATTGGAAAGAACGGCTCAACGTAGTATATTCCACAAATCCCGATTTCAAATACGAAACTGATGAGAGAGAAGAACAAGAAGAAGTAGATAAGGAAAAGCAAAATCTTCGTGTCTCTATTGAAAAAAAGAATAGAGGAGGAAAAATAGTAACTCTCATTACCGGATTCATTGGCACAGAGGAGAGCTTAAAAGAATTAGGAAGACTGCTGAAAACAAAATGCGGGGTTGGCGGCTCGGCAAAAGACGGAGAAATTATCATTCAAGGGGATTTCAAAACAAAGATAATAGAACTATTGAAAAAAGAGGGTTATTCCAAAACAAAATAAGACAAGAATCATTTGTAACAGATCTACTCATCTGTTCTTAGACTCTATTATAATGAATATTCAGCATACGGTCGATTGATTACAAACGATAGGAGTTTGTGAACAAACGACCGTATCTTTGTTCGCAATCTCCGTATGTTCTTTTGCAAACGACCCGATGATTAAAAGAAACATCAAGATCATTAAAATCACCAAAGGGAGCGTTGTTCAACACACAAGGGAGTGTTGCCTAACGCTCAAGGGAGCGATAGCTTACATCTACTGGAGCGTAAGACATCGCTCCCTTAGACGATTTAGCTTACCGATTTGCCGATTTAGTTGTTATTCAACTTTTACTTAGACTTGCCTTCACCTTATCACTTTTATTCTTTCGTCTCTGATTCATAAATGGTTATAGTGAAAGTAACTTTTTCGTAGGTTATTTATTTCCATAGCTCATACATAAAGTTCCAAAAACAATGGTCATTTGGACGAATTATATGGTTTCGTTATATTAAAAGTGAATAAACACCCCTTTAATACAAGGGAATTCAGTTATCTTTTGTATTTTTGTGCAATTCAAAGAAGTAATTGTATAAAAAGAAAATTCTGTGGAGTCTAAATTTAAAGACATTTATATCGGTAAAATTATTCAGCAAAAAGTTGATGAACGTCACATTAGTTACGCAGAGTTTGCCAGACAGATACACTGCGCACGTACTTCACTTTATCATATTTTTAATAGTAAAAATATAGATGTAGAAAGGCTTTTGCTTATCTCTGAAGTTTTACAGTATAATTTCATTGAAGAGATTTACCTTAAAAGAAGTTCACAACAGGAAAAAGAGTATCCTTACATTGTTATTCCAATTAAGAATCAAAATATAGATATCAGCCATTTGCCGGAAGAATTTAAAGAGCTGCTAAGGCACGAATTACTGTAGGGAAAAAGGTCGTTTCTGTATAAAATTTAATCATAGGTCGTCATCTTCAAGTCCTCTCTGAGGTATAACTTTGCGACGATTATTACATTACCAAATCTAATGAACGATATATATAACATTATTCTTAATATAGGAGAATTTATTTTTACATTTATCTTTAAATTAAATATAATCCCCCCAAAAAGTAAGTTTAAAAAGTTCATAGAAGGACAAAACAATCTATTAGCAAACATAAAGAATGAAATTCCGGATAGCATTACCAATGTTATTTGGATTCACGCAGCGTCTTTAGGGGAATATGGAGTAGCACGCCCCATTATAAAGAAGCTAAAAGAGGAAAAAGGTTATACTATCATCGTAACATTCTTTTCTCCAACCGGCTATGAAGCATTAGAGCATCATCACCCTAATGTTGACCATGTATTCTACTTACCTTTAGATACGTCCAAAAACGCATACGCTTTTTTAGATATCATACGCCCTCAAAAGGCTATATTCATTATATCAGAATATTGGTTGAATTACTTATCCGAGCTTAAAAAAAGAGAAATTCCCACCTACCTGATTTCTGCGATTATCAAAGATAATGCTCCTTTCTTTAAATGGTATGGCAGTTTGTTTAAGAAATCGCTAAATACGTTTACCCATTTCATGGTTCTAAACAAGAAATCAGAAAGCAATTTGAATAAACTGGGATACTTTAATGTAAGCCTGACGGGGGACCCTTTATTCGATAATGCTATTGCCGTAGCCTCTACTCCATGGAAAGATGACATAATAGAAGGTTTTGCAGGACAAAGAGACTTATTCATAGCCGGCAGTATCAGTGATAAAAAAGATATAGACCTAATTTGTTCTTTAGCTAACAAATTCAGAGACACCCACTTCGTGATCATACCACATGAGATCACTGAAGAAATGCTAAATCAAATTAAATGTAATCTGGACGGAAATGCGATGTATTATTCCGAATGCGATGCTGATACAGATTTCTCAAGTACACAAATATTAATCGTCGATTGTTTGGGAGTATTGGCTTACCTTTATCGTTATGGGAAGTGGGCTTATGTAGGAGGAGGATTCACACCTTATTTACATAGTATCATAGAAGCTACTGTCTATGGACTTCCTGTGGCTTTTGGCCCTATGATTCACAGAAAAGTTACACCCCATCAATTAATCGAATTAGGGATCGGTAATATTGTACGTTCAGCGAGTGACATTCAGAAATGGTTTGAGACTATCAAAGATAATCCAGACAAAATAAAGGAAATAAAAGACATAGCTTTGAACTATACGCAAAACAACAGTGGAGCGACTTCGGTTATAGTCAACTTATTAGAAAAGTAATGAAAAATAAGATTTTATATAATATACTGATCGGTTTATTAACACTATTAGCCTGCTTACCGCTGCAAGTGCTCTATATACTTAGTGATATAGGCACTGTCATTGTATATTATATAGTACGTTATAGAAGAAAAACCGTAAGACATAATCTGTTATTAGTTTTCCCCGACAAATCTATCCGTGAAATAAAGAAGATAGAATTCAAGTTCTATCGTCATTTTTGTGATTGCATTATTGAGACAGTCAAGCTACTACATATCTCCGACAAAGAAATAGACCGTAGAGTAAAACTGAGCAATGGAAGTCTCATCGAACAAATAGCAGAAAGCAATCGCCCGATTGTCTTGTTTTTAGGTCATTACTGTAATTGGGAATGGGTTCAAGCTATCAGCCGACAATATAAGTATCCTAAAATCAACGGAGAAATATATCGTCCGGTACATGACCCGGTAATGGATAAAATCATGTTAAAGATACGTGCCAAGTTCGGTCATATTCTTATTCCGCAAAAGAAAGCGGTTCGTACCATACTTGCATTAAAAAACACAAATGAATCATTCATGATCGGATTTATTTCCGACCAACGTCCCAATAGTTCCAACTTAAATCACTGGACGACATTTCTAAACCAAGAAACGGCTTATAGCGCAGGAGGAGAAGAAATAGGGAAGAAAATCAATGCTGAATATGTTTATCTGGATATTGAAAAAGTTAAAAGAGGGTACTACGAAATGACATTCAAAATCGTTACCCCACAAGAAGGAGACGAAAAATATCCATATACATTACAATTTATGCAAATGATGGAAACGACCATACTGCGCGCACCCGAATATTGGTTATGGTCTCACAAACGATGGAGATTTTCAAAACAAGATATATTAAATAAACAACAACAAATAAAATGAAAATAATTTGCGTAATACCGGCACGTGCCGAGTCTTCTCGTTTTTTTGAGAAGCCGTTAGCTCCAATATGTGGTAAGCCTATGATACAATGGGTATACACACACTGTAAGGAAGTTGATTGTTTTGAAGAAGTTTATATTGCAACGGACAGTGAAAAAATAAAATCAGCTTGCGAAAGTTTTGGTGCTAAAGTTATTATAACAGCATCGACTCATGATACTGCTACCGAACGTTTATATGAAGTATCCACGAAGATTCCGGCAGACCTTTACGTTATGGTTAATGGTGATGAGCCCTTACTTACCAAAGAAGCAATCATCCAGTGCATTCCTTCTGATTACAATCCGGAAAGCTTATACGTATCAAATCTGATGACAGATTTTACTAATCCGGTAGAGGTAGTAGATGCCACCAATTTAAAGATCGTCACAGATGAACACAATCGTTGCTTGTTTATCTCGCGCAGTCCGATACCTTACCCCAAAGGCAATATGGATTATGTATATCAGAAATTCGTAGGAGTCGGTGCATTCAACAAAAAAGCACTGGAATTCTATCATACTACTCCACGCGGACCAATCGAAAAGATCGAAGAAAACGATTCTTTCCGCTTCATCGAGCATAATATGCCTATTTATTATTATAATTGTCATTGCAAATCATTATCTGTTGATACACCAAAAGATATCCTTGGCGTAGAAAACTACCTGAAGAACGCTTAACCTATTATCATATTAATGACAGATTTAAAAAACATCACTATTGGCCTTGATGGGAAAAAGGCATTAAACAATCTTACAGGCATAGGTAATTATAGCCGGTTTGTAATAAACAACTTAGCTTCCAGGAATCCGGAAGCTAAATTTATCCTTTTTTCTCCCAAGAGTAACAATCGTATAGCAAAATTAAATCTACAGGAAAGCGAGAATATCAGCCTTACTCTTTCACCATTTTCTAACTCATTACGTAGAGAATGGTGGAGATGTTATGACATTGTTTCTGATTTAAAACAGAAAAGCATTGATTTGTATCATGGTCTCAGCAACGAACTTCCTTTCGGTATTCATAAAAGCGGTGTTCCCTCGATTGTGACAATTCATGATCTTATTTTTCTACGTTATCCTCAGACCTTTAACTTTTGGGATAGAAATATCTTAAAACTTAAAGTAAAATATGCCTGTCTTCACGCAGATAAGATTATCGCAATAAGCCAGCAGACCAAAAATGATATTATCAATTATTATCATGTAGACGAGCAAAATATTGAAGTTATCCTACAAGGATGTGCTGCCAATTATTACATAAAAGTCAAGCCTGATTCTATCTCAGAAGTAAAGCAGCGTTATAAGCTTCCTGAGAAATACATATTAACAGTAGGAACTATCGAGAAGCGAAAGAACCATAAAACGATTATTAATGCGTTAGCATCTGTACCGGATATCCCTCTTGTCATTGTCAGCAAAAAAACGAAGTTACAAGAGGAATTGGAAAAGCAAATCCAAAAATTAAATCTATCGGATAGAGTACATATTGTTAATAATGTGTCAAACCAAGATCTACCGGCAGTATATCAGGGTGCCAGTCTATGTATTTATCTATCATTTTTCGAAGGGTTCGGCATTCCTATACTCGAAGGAATAGCGTCAAATATACCCGTTATCGCAGCTAAAGGGTCATGCCTTGAAGAAGCCGGAGGTGATGCTTGTGCTTATTGTGAGCCATTCGACGAATCGGAGCTTGCCAAACTTATTACAAAGATTCTCTCCGATGAACAAATGCGAAATACAATGATTGCAAAGGGTACACAGCATATCGAGAAGTTCAAACCGGAAGTATCTGTCGCCCAGTTGGAAAAATGTTATGAGAACCTATTAAAGCAAAGAAGATAATGAACTTCTTTTATTATAATCCTATAGGTAAGGCTGTTGACAGAATGATTTATTTTATCTGTTCTGTCATCATTTATATTATTCCTGCTTCTTTCTTCAGAATGATACGCCCACTATGGATTCGCCAAGGCAAACATTACTCTACAAACATTACAGAACGCGTAGATTATTATTGTCGATTCCCTAAATGCACCTTACCAACGGATAACAGTACCCTCATCCGCAATTATAAATTTCCTTTCCGTAAGAAGAAGAAACTATCTACTTATTTCTTTGACTTATACAAAGAAATAGTTTATTTCAATAAGAACTTTCAATTCTTTTATGAGTTTGGGGATATTACAACTGAACCATCTGTCCCTTCCATAGTAAAAAGTCGTCCGATAACTAATGGAAGGTTTAGCAATTCAGTTATTATGAAACTGAATAGAAAAAGACATTTCAAGTTCATTCATGACTCCAAATCTTTTCGCGAGAAAAAAGACATGATTATTTCACGAAACTACGTATGCCAACCCCACCGTATTTCATTTTTAAGAAAATATTTTGGTCATCCGATGTGTAATGTCGGCCAAATCAATGGAGACGTTATAGACGGGCATACAGAATGGATAAAAGAATTTATTCCGATAAAGGAACAGCTAAACTATAAGTTTATATGTTGTATCGAAGGCAATGACGTTGCAACCAATTTAAAGTGGGTAATGTCGTCAAATTCTCTTCCGGTAATGCCAAAACCCACCTACGAAAGTTGGTTTATGGAGGGCACACTAATCCCTGACTATCATTATGTAGCCATAAAACCGGACTATTCTGATCTGATAGAACGAATGCAATTTTATATAGAGCATCCGGAAGAAGCCGAAACAATTATTCGTAACAATCACGAATACATAAAGCAATTCAAGAATAAAAGTAAAGAAAAACTAATTTCCTTACTTGTCTTACAAAAATATTTTCTAAATACCGAACAAGTAAAACATTGATATGAAGCCAATAAAAGAACTACTTATAATAAGAATGTCTGCTCTCGGAGATGTTGCCATGACAATCCCCATCATTTATTTATTGGCAGAACAAAACCCTTCTATATCTATCCGGGTACTAACTCGGGAAAGATTTAAAGGGTTATTCTTTTCTTGTCCTGCAAACATTTCTATTATTAGTTGCGACTTTGGGCTCTCAAATGGTATATTAGGAATATGGGGACTATTCAAATGCATAAAAAAATACCATATCAATGCAATAGCTGATTTACATGGTATATTACGTTCATATATATTAGATTTCTTATTCGCAATTACAGGTACTAAAGTGGCTATCGTCCATAAATCCCGTAGCAAAAGGAAAGCATTAACCCGTCTAAAGAACAAGCGAAAAGTTCAACAAAAAAGTTTTTTCGATCGATATGTAGAAGTATTCAAGCGGTTAGGACTAGATGTACAACTTTCACAAAACTCCTCATATCTTCCTGTGATAACCAAAGAAGATAAGAAAGAGAACATAAAAAGGATTGGTATAGCCCCTTTTGCACGTTACTTTACAAAAGTATATCCGGCAGAACTCATGAAAACCGTCATCAACAATTTATCACAGAAAGGATATGCCGTATACTTATTTGGTAACGGAGCACATGAATATAACATCATGCAGTCATTGATAGCAGAAAGCCCTAATGCTTCTATTGTTCCGGATAAGTTATCCTTTCAAGAACAGTTGGAATTTATGGCAACATTGGATGTAATGGTTAGCATGGATTCTGCCAATATGCACTTAGCATCCTTAGTAAATACACCGGTAGCATCTATCTGGGGAGGCACTACTCCTCTTTGCGGATTTCTCGGATGGCAACAATCGAAAGAGAATGCAATATGCATGGATCTTCCTTGTCAACCTTGCTCCATCAGCGGAACGGCAGAATGTCCACTGCATCATTTTTCCTGCATGAATTCAATATCTCCCGATAGAGTTATTCAAAATATAGAGAATATTATCACATTAAATAAAAATAAAAGATCATGATAAAAAAAGGTATTATTTATATTATCAGTCATCTTGCACTTTGTCTCGCCATTTTCTTATTTATTCAAAAGCCCATATTCCTTTTATACAATTGGCAACATGGTGGTTCACAATGTACATTTTCCGACCTGACAAAAATCTATTACCACGGATTACCTTTAGATTTAGCAACAGCCGGGTATTTAACCATCATCCCATTTCTTATCATTTGGATATATCTGTTATTTCCTAAATTAAACCCTCGTAAAATACTTATGGGATACGATGGAATAATAGCTCTGTTATTATCAATTATAACCTTGGCTGATGCTTCCCTATATGAATTCTGGGAGTTTAAATTAGACGCTACCGTTTTTCTATATTTAGATGATCCGAAGAATGCATTTGCCAGTGTCTCCCTTGCCTATATAGCTATAAGAGTATTAGCTATTATCATACTTGCAGGTATTTACTTTTTAGTTTTGGCGTTCCCGATACGTAAAATCGAATTTAAACAAACCTACCAAAGGAAGTGGATACTTACTCCAATATATATGATTTTATTGGGTGGATGTATCTTTGCAATGATACGTGGAGTAAGAATATGGCCTAATACTCCGGGAAGAGCATTTTACTCAAAAACAGCATTTCATAATCATGCAGCATTAAACCCTTTATTCAACATAGCCTATACTACTTCCAGAACAGAAAAGTTTGATGACCAATTCAATTTCTTCCCGAAAGAAAAGTGCGAACAGATTTATGCACCGTTATTCCCCACAAAAGGCAATACAACAGAGCATTATCTGAATACGTCACGTCCCAATATATTAGTTATCGTGCTGGAAGGTTTCGGAGCTGTATTTATTGAAAATCTGGGTGGGATGAAAGATGTTGCTCCTAATTTTAACAGAATATCTGAGGAAGGAGTATACTTTACCCAATGCTATTGCAGCAGCTTCAGAACCGATCGTGGAATCGTTTCCGCCCTAAGCGGTTATTTGGCCCAACCAACCACAAGTATTATGAGATATTCCCATAAAATACACACATTGCCAGGATTACCTAAAAGTCTGAAAAATTACGGTTACGAAACACAGGCATTATATGGCGGTGACATAACTTTCTTCAATATGTCGGACTATTTTATAGCTGCTGGGCATGATAAGTTAGTAAGCCAAGATAATTTTCCTACCTCAGAGCGCACAACAAAATGGGGAGTACCCGATCACACTGCATTCGAATGGCTCTATCAGGATATCCAACAAAAGCATGAACAACAAAAAGCCCCTTGGTATACCACTTTTCTAACCATCAGCTCCCATACTCCTTTTGACGTTCCTTACCACAGACTCGAAGATGTAAAATTCAACGCGTTTGCATACACCGACAGCTGCTTCGGTGATTTCATTGACCGGATAAAAACCACTCCCGCATGGGATGACCTATTAATCGTTTGTACTGCCGATCATGGTTTTAATCACCAAGAAATTGCATCTCCAGACTTTCCTCATATTCCGATGCTACTTCTCGGAGGAGCAATCAAAGAACCTTGTAAGATTGATAAAATCATGAGTCAGACAGACCTTCCGGCTACAGTTCTCGGACAACTCGATATACCTCATGAGGAGTTTATCTTTAGCCGGGATGTTTTGGCAGATACGTATACATATCCGTTTGCTTTCAATACATTTAACAATGGATTTAATTTCCGGGATTCTACCGGTTGTACAGTTTATGACAATACTGCTAACCGAGCGTTATACGGTAAAGATGAAAATAGAGAAGAGAAAGGAAAAGCAATATTACAAACATTATATGATGATCTAAGTAGCCGATAGTAGACTATTGGCGATAGAGAAGAATAACAATAAACACGACAATTCCAATGAAAAATAATTCAGGCTGCAAAGCAAGTCTTATCATTTCAATCTATAAAAACTGTGTATTCTTAAAGGCAGTTTTAGATAGTTTACCTTTCCAAACGGAACAAAACTTTGAGATTATTATTTCAGAAGATGGTAATGATCCGGAGGTAAAAAGGTTTATTGATAACTATCCATTCCAAAATCCCCATAAGCACTTAGTACAGGAAGATTTAGGATGGAGAAAGAACAGAGCTTTAAATAGAGCAATCCTTGCAGCCAGTGCAGAACAATTGATATTCATCGATGGCGATTGCATTCTTCATCCCCGCTTCATTGAAATACATACCACATATTTTCAACAAGACAGGATTCTTGCCGGGCTGCGAGTCTTCCTAAACGAAGAACAATCCACGCAGGTGCTGAAATCAACCCAACATATACAAAAGATACAGTTCATTATCTGGAAAGCATTAATAAAAAGCGATGGTATAAAAAGACCGGAAGAGGGTATATTTTGTTCGCCTACAGGATTCATGGCATTCATACCCAAATTAAGGAAACTGGACTATCTGACAGGATGCAACATGTCATTTTCAAAAACTGCAATTATGAGTATTAATGGTTTCGACGAAGATTACGACAAACCTGCCTATGGGGAAGATACAGACTTAGTATGGCGTTTTAAAATGGCAGGATATAAATTCTACTCTTTAAGAAATCTTGCAGTCCAATATCATTTAAACCATCCCCGTTCATGGACAGATCAATCGGAAAATATGAATAAAGGTATGACAAAACAGCAACGAAAAGAATATATATGCAAACTAGGAATCGCTTTGCATCTTCAAAGACAAAAATAAAAAAAGAACTGTCTCAAATTAAACTACTGATGATAGAAGATCATGGTAGTTTAATTTGAGACAGTTTTCCTATCTATTCAGTTATTGGCTTATTCTGCTCTTAATGTAAAACGTTTGAAAGCAACAACCGTCAAATCTTTATCTGAATCTTTCAAGACATCAGCTACAGTTTTCTTAGGATCCATAATATCCTCTTGCTTCAACAAACAAACTTCTTTGTAGAATTTGCTGATACGGCCCATAGCGATTTTCTCAATCATATTTTCAGGCTTACCTTCTTGACGAGCTTTATCTGCTGCAATTTCTTTTTCACGTTCCAAAATTACAGGATCTAAATCTTTTTCGTCAATAGAAAGCGGATTCATCGCAGCAATCTGCATAACAACTTCATGAGCAACTTTTTCATCAGCAGCCTTATTGAAAGCAGCAATTGTACAAAGTGCATTCTTTCCTTGGTGGTTATAAACTGCAGTTGCAGGACCTTCAACGAACATATATCCGTCTAATTCCATTTTCTCACCTGTGATACCACTACGATCAACCACTGCTTCAGCAACAGTTGCATTACCCATCGGAAGAGCTTTCACTTCATCCAATGTCTTGCATTTGTTAGCAACGGCAGCATCCAAAATATCTTGAGTTAACTTAACGAAGTCAGCATTCTTTGCAACGAAGTCTGTTTCACATTTCAAAGCGATGATTGCAGCAAATTCACCTGCGCTTTTAGCAAGTACACAACCTTCTGAAGCTTCACGGTCAGAACGTTTCGCAGCAACAGCCTGTCCTTTTTTACGGATGATCTCCATTGCCTTGTCGAAATCTCCTTCCGCATCAGCCAGTGCATTTTTACAATCCATCATACCAGCTCCCGTCATTTTACGCAGCTTGGTTATATCAGCCATACTTACAGCCATAGTCTTCTTTATTTTATTGGGTTTAATATTAGTTTAAAAACAGTTGAGAGTCGAAAGTTGAGAATTGAGAGTTATATAAGCATGACTCTCCACTTTCAATTCTCAACCCTCAACTCTCAATTATATTAAGCTTCTTCGTCTTCTTTCAAGAAAGCGGCAGCTTTAGCAGCATTGATTGCTTCTTCTTCAGCTTTGTCCAATCTTGCTTTTGCTGATTTTTTCTTTCCCTTAGTAGCAGGAGCCTCACCGGCAGCTTCCATATCAACTTTTTCAGCCTTTCTTTCCTCTAAACCTTCTGCCATTGCAGCACAACAAGCATCAAGGATTACCTCGATAGATTTTGTAGCGTCATCATTTGCAGGGATAACGAAATCTACATTGCTAGGATCTGAATTGGTATCTACGACAGCAAACACAGGAATACCTAAACGGTTAGCTTCACGAACAGCAATATTTTCCTTCATTACGTCGATTACGAACAATGCAGAAGGAAGACGGGTCAAATCAGCGATAGAACCAAGGTTCTTTTCCAATTTAGCACGTTGACGTGAAATTTGAAGAATTTCTCTCTTAGAGAGATTAGAGAAAGTACCATCGCTAGTTAACTTATCGATAGTAGCCATCTTCTTAACAGCCTTACGGATAGTCGGGAAGTTAGTCAACATACCACCCGGCCAACGCTCGATTACATAAGGCATATTTACAGATGTAGCTTTGTCAGCCACAACTTGTTTTGCTTGTTTTTTAGTAGCAACAAACAGGACTTTCTTTCCTGATTTTGCGATTTGTTTCAAAGCTTCAGCAGCTTCGTCTATCTTAGCGACAGTTTTATGGAGGTCAATGATATGAATACCATTACGTTCCATGAAAATATAAGGAGCCATTGCCGGATTCCATTTTCTCTTAAGGTGACCGAAGTGGCAACCAGCTTCCAATAATGTATCAAAATTTGTTCTTGACATTGTTTTTTCTTTTAATCGTTTACTTTCTTTTTTGTTTTTCTAAACCAACCGCCGGGTAGTCATCTTGAATCCCGGTAGTTTAGATACTAAACGTAATCCCGCCAGAATCTTCCAGCAAATATTAACGTTTACTGAACTGGAATCTTCTACGAGCTTTCGGCTGACCTGGTTTCTTACGTTCAACAGAACGAGGATCGCGAGTCATAAATCCTTCTGCACGAAGAGCTTTTTTATCATCAGCATTGATTTTCACCAAAGCGCGAGAGATAGCTAAACGCAAAGCTTGTGATTGTCCGGTGAAACCACCGCCACAAAGGTTAACTTTGATGTCATACTTCTCAGCAACTTCAAGTTTATTCAATGGTTGTTTTACAACATACTGAAGAATAGTTGATGGAAAGTACTCTGCGAGGTCTCTCTTATTTATAGTAATCTTTCCTGTACCTTCGCTTACGAATACGCGAGCAATAGCGCGTTTACGTCTGCCTAATGCATTTACTACTTCCATTATTTATTATTTAAGTAAGTTTATATCAATTGTTTTCGGGCTTTGAGCTTCATGTTTGTGTTCGCTACCTGCGTAAACATAAAGGTTACCCAATAATTTCGCTCCCAGTCTGTTCTTGGGAAGCATACCTTTAACGACTTTCTTCATAAGTCTTTCTTCACCGTTCGGTTTAGCGATCAAACGTGCAGGAGTCATTTCCTTTTGTCCGCCAGGATAGCCTGTATATGACAAATAAACACGGTCAGTCCACTTGTTTCCGGTTAATTTTACTTTGTCTGCATTGATGATAATAACATTATCACCGCAATCTACGTGAGGAGTAAAGTTTGGTTTGTACTTTCCTCTCAACAGTTTCGCAACTTTAGCACCGAGGCGACCCAACACCTGATCGGTAGCATCCACAACAACCCACTCTTTTGTGGCTGTTGCTTTGTTTGCAGAAATGGTCTTGTAACTTAAAGTATCCACTCTTAAATTCTTTTTAAATTGTTAACTACTAAAAAACTTTTTTCGCGTGCCTCCAGCCATCAACGGCAAGAGCTACATAACACGCTTATTATTAAAATCTTATCCGTTCGGATAATAATCGGCTTGCAAAAGTACTGCTTTTCTTTGAAATGGCAAAAGAAATCCATTATTTTTTGATTATTAGATAAATGGAAGAATAGGCCTTCTACTTCTTTTTACCTATATAATATCTGAATCCAAGTGTAAAATTAATACGTTCGACACCCACTCTTTCATCTTCTCCCAATTCTCTTTCCGGGATAAGATTTTTATACTTCAATTTGCCAAACGAGCCACCGACCAATCCTAAATCGACACCCAATCCGAAGTGTTTGGATAGCTTATACTCGAAGCCCAACGTCATATTTGCCGCGATGGTATTCCCATAGACCGCCCCAACACCTTGCGGAGCCGTCACCTTATTATAATACCTCATATAACCGACTCCCAGTTCGTATTTCATTTCCAACTTTTCCCATACCGCTTTCAATGAATATTGAGGAGCAATATAAGTAAGTAATACATTATGATCGAACCCTGAGAAAATTGTAGACGAATTATATCCGGAGTATTGAATACCCCACCCCATATTGTTTTTGAAATATTGATGAAAGGTAGCATCCCAGGTCAAACCGTTACTTAATTCTCTCTCCGCACGTTTTTCCGACCTGTCCAATCCTTTTGTACGATTATAAATAACACCATAACCCACGTTGACAGTAAAATCAAACGGACTTGTCTGATAGAGTCTTCTTCGAACTCCGTAAGCTTGCCGATAGCCATCTTCTATCTTAAAAGTCGGTTTCTGATTGAGAGTAGAATCTTCCAATAGTATCCGCAAAGCCGTACCTGCAATCTCGTGACAAGTACTGCCCCAAAAATTAGGCAACCGATGATCCGTCACCTGAAAAGCATTTCCTCCCATTCTACGCGTTTCTTCTATGGCAAAACCTTTTACGCTTTCATAATCACATTTCGTTGTAAAACCTTTATCCGTAATTGCAACCATGCCTAAAACCTCTGATGACTCCGGCGCTTGCTCTCCATATTCAAACACGCGTACCGGAGCTGTTTTATCCACAGGAGGATATTGTTTAAAAACAGTAGTTGTTATTCTTGGCGAACAACTTGTCAATATAAAAACCAGAAACAGCGTGCACAGAAGTAGATTTGTTTTTTTCATTATAATTTAGTCTATTAAAATGTTTGTCGCTTTGTTTTAATATCCGCAAAGATATATATAAATTATTTGCGACAAAAAAATATGCTCATTTATCTTTTAGGAACACCAAATCTAGTATTCCACCCAAATGCACAGCACACAAATTTCCACTTCTATGCAATTCAAACAAAAATCAAAGCCGTCCAACTTTTAGAGGTGCAGTTCTGTTTAAAAGAACATACGGTCGATTGATGACAAACATACGGTCGTTTGTCTGCAAACTCCTATCGTTTGTCATCAATCGACCGTATGTTGAACGACACGTACTAATACACAATACGTCCCTATGCTATACGATTAAACTAAATAAAAGACAAGTATCTGATCCACAAAGAGATCTCATCCATTTTACATTACCGAACTAAATCTTCCGGATATTTCGGAGGCATATTAACTCTCATCCATATTTCGTGATACCACGTATCCACCGTATTCCCGTACTCATCTTTTTCTATATAGAATTTAAGCTTCAATAATCGGTTTTCCTGTATCTCAAAAGTCAGAGTATTAGGTTTACCATTAAGCATGGGAAGATGAATAGAACGACTGATATTCTCTACATACGTATTATCCGAAGTTTGTTCATACAAACCTTCTCCCGTAATAATTGCCCCTTTATTGGGAATGACTGTAAAATTTGTGATGTGTCCATCATCGGTCAAGACCTTAAAAGTATTGCCGGGTTTCAATTCACCGGGAATATCAGGCGACTCTGATACATAAAAACACATTTGCCAGATACCTTTCAGATTGGCAGGCTTAAAACTACTATCAGTTTCTTGCGCCATGACATTTATTACCCCCAGCAGCATCGCTACCAGAATGATAAAAGAATAGTGTTGTTTCATACCTATATATATTATAGTTAATAAAAGGCTTGTCAACAAGGCCACAAAGAAACTTTATACAGAATCAATGTATTTCCAAAATTACAAAATTAATCTATAAATCAAATGCTTTCATTCATTTTTTCATTTCCGGCAAAAGATAAGGGGATAAACCATCTCTGATCTATCCCCTTCTATTTCAGTTATTAAAACTCGTATTAGAATTCTGCATTCTTCGGTGTTCTCGGGAACGGAATCACGTCGCGGATATTTGTCATACCGGTAACAAACAACAACAACCGTTCAAAGCCCAAACCGAAACCGGAGTGAGGACAAGAACCGAACCGACGAGTATCCAGATACCACCACATATCTTTCATCGGAATATCCAACTCTTTGATACGTGAAAGCAACTTATCATAATCCGATTCACGTTCCGAACCGCCAATAATCTCACCGATTTTCGGGAATAACACGTCCATTGCACGAACTGTTTTTCCATCTTCGTTCTGCTTCATATAGAAGGCCTTGATTTCTTTCGGATAATCAGTCAGTATAACCGGACGTTTGAAATGTTCTTCCACCAAGAAACGTTCATGCTCAGAAGCCAAATCAACTCCCCAATAAACAGGATATTCAAATTTATGTCCTTTAGCTACAGCCTCTTCCAAAATCTTGATACCATCCGTATAAGGCAGACGCACAAAATCATCTTTCAACACGCCTTCCAAACGAGCGATAAGCTCTTTGTCAAACATATCGTTCAGGAACTGTACATCGTCACGGCAATTATCAAGCGCCCACTTCACACAATACTTAATAAACTCTTCCGCCAAATCCATGTTATCTTCAATCTCATTGAAGGCAACTTCCGGTTCGATCATCCAAAACTCAGCCAAGTGACGCGGAGTATTAGAGTTCTCGGCGCGGAAAGTAGGACCGAACGTATAGATAGCACCTAAAGCCGTCGCAGCCAATTCACCTTCCAACTGACCGGAAACTGTAAGACTTGCCTGTTTGCCGAAGAAGTCGTTATCATAAATGATAGAACCATTTTCATCTTTCTTCAAATCATACAGGTTCATCGTAGTCACCTGAAACATTTGTCCGGCACCCTCACAGTCTGATCCCGTGACAATAGGCGTATGGAAATAGTAAAAGCCTCTGTCATGGAAGAACTTATGAATAGCAATTGCCATATTATGACGAATACGGAACACCGCTCCGAAAGTATTCGTACGCGGACGAAGATGAGCAATCTCACGAAGGAATTCCATCGTATGACCTTTCTTCTGAAGTGGGTAAGTAGCAGGATCTGCCGCTCCAAGCACTTCTATCTCGTCAGCATGCATTTCCACCTTCTGCTTCTGCCCCACGGATTCTACCAATGTACCATTCACACTGATACAAGCTCCGGTAGTAACCAACTTCAGCACCTCTTCATCAAAGTTATCAATATCGACAACAATCTGCAGATTATTTATAGTAGAACCGTCATTTAACGCGATAAAGTTTACTTGCTTACTGCCTCTGCGAGTACGTACCCATCCCCTGACATTTACTTTCGTACCGAAACTCTCTGATTTCAGTACATCTGCAATTCTTGTTCTACGAATCTTTTCCATAATTTTTTATTTTGTACTACATTATATATATTACTCAAAAGAACCCATACGGAGGAAATTAACCTCTTGTTCTGTCAAGTATCTCCATTCGCCACGACGAAGGTTCTTCTTTGTAAGTCCGGCAAAGAATACACGGTCGAGCTTCATCACTTTATAACCCAACGATTCGAATATACGACGCACGATACGATTCTTTCCTGAGTGGATTTCAATACCAACTTGCGCTTTATCCGTATCCGAAGCATAACTGATAGTATCTGCATGAATTTCGCCGTCTTCCAATTGAACACCGGCTGCTATCTGATCCATATCCGCTTTCGTCAGATTCTTATCCAAGTATACATGATAGATTTTCTTCTTCAGATATTTCGGATGAGTCAGTTTTGAAGCCAAATCTCCGTCATTCGTCAAAAGAAGCACCCCGGTAGTGTTACGGTCCAAACGCCCTACAGGATAAATTCTCTCATTGCATGCACCTTTCACAAAATCCATAACAGTACGACGTTCCTGTGGATCATCCGAAGTTGTTACACAATCTTTCGGCTTATTGAGCAAAACATAAACTTTACGTTCTATACTAACCGGTTCGTCATGGAACTTAACTACGTCGGAACGCTTAATCTTTGTTCCCAATTCAGTAACGACCTCACCGTTTACAGAGACAACACCTGCTGTGATAAATTCATCGGCTTCACGACGTGAACATACACCTGCATTAGCAAGAAACTTATTCAAACGGATCGGTTCATTCGGATCAACAAACTGTTCTTTGTATTCTATTTGTTTCTTTCTACTATATTTGGCATTCGGATCGTAATCAGCCGTACGACGTACCGGACGGGAAAATCCTTGTCCATAGCTTCCTCCTCCACTGTTAATACGCGGACGACGCGGGCGATCACCACCCTCACGATTATAAGAATTACCGCCATAATTGGTATTAGGGCGTTGGAACCTAGGTCTGTCACTATTTCCTTCACCGGAATTATTATGCCATGGCCGGTCTTCACGGTTAAAATTACGTTCACGATTATTATTATAAGAAGGACGATACGGACGATCGCCACCCTCACGATTATAGTTCCGATCTCCACCTTCACGATTATAAGGGCGATATGGACGATCTGTACTATTTCCTTCTCTGTTTACACGCGGACGATAAGGACGTTCGCTTCCGTCTTCTCTATTAAAAGAACGCTGCGGGCGGTCTTCACGATTGAAGCGCGGACGATCACCGCCTTCACGATTGTAAGGACGTTGCGGACGGTCACTACCATATTTATTATAAGAAGGACGATATGGGCGATCAGCACCTTCTCGATTATAGTGTCCCTCACGATTATAGTTACCATCTCTATTAAAAGACTTGTTACCATCACGGCCGGCGTCCTGCCCCTCTGTGGAGTTTTCACGCCAAGTTTCATTGTCTGTACTCATTGTTCTATAAAATAAAATTATTACTCATGGTCTCACGACCTATTTATTACTTTAATCTCTCGTTTCTTTAAATTCCCGTATAATTACGTGGCGTTATAGCCCGCAATTCTTTCTTTATATCTTCACTGACATTCAACTCCTCAATAAACTCTTTAATCGAACTTTCGGTAATTGCTTGATTTGTACGAGTCAATGCTTTCAACGCCTCATAAGGATGAGGATACGCCTCACGACGCAAAATTGTCTGAATAGCTTCGGCCACTACACTCCAACAATTATCCAAATCATTAAATATCGCTTTCTCGTTCAGCAATAGTTTACGCAATCCTTTCAGAGAGCTTTGAATAGCAATAATCGTATGTCCAAACGGTACGCCAATATTACGAAGCACCGTTGAATCCGTCAAATCACGCTGTAAACGTGAAACCGGAAGTTTAGTAGCCAAATGTTCAAATATCGCATTGGCAATGCCTAAATTGCCTTCTGCATTCTCAAAATCAATAGGATTCACTTTATGCGGCATAGCACTTGAACCAACCTCACCGGCTTTAATCTTCTGCTTGAAATATTCCATTGAGATATATTGCCAGAAGTCACGGTTCATATCAATCATAATTGTATTAACCCGCTTCATTGCATCCAAAACAGCAGAAAGATTATCGTAATTGGAGATCTGTGTCGTATATTCTTCACGAACCAAGCCCAACTTCTCCGCAACAAAACGATTACCAAAAGCTTTCCAATCATAAGACGGATATGCTACATGATGAGCATTATAATTTCCTGTAGCACCACCAAACTTAGCAGTAACAGGGCAAGCCTTTAATGTTTCAAGCTGACGTTCCAAACGAGACACAAACACCATAATCTCTTTTCCCAAGCGCGTAGGTGAAGCCGGTTGCCCATGAGTCTTTGCCAACATCGGTATTTCCGCCCATTCCTGAACATAACTTTTCAACTGCGCAATCAACTCTTCTATTTGAGGATAATACACATTTTCCAACGCCTCCTTTACAGACAAAGGAACAGAAGTATTATTTATATCCTGTGAGGTAAGTCCAAAATGAATAAATTCTTTGTATTCATCCAAACCGCCCATTTCATCAAACTTCTCTTTCAGGAAATATTCTACAGCTTTAACATCATGGTTGGTTACACTTTCTATTTCTTTAATGCGTCCGGCATCAGCTTCCGTAAAATTACGATATATATTTCTAAGCTTATCAAATACATTACTGTCAACACCTTTCAGTTGAGGTAACGGCAATTCACAAAGCATAATAAAGTATTCCACTTCTACCCGGACACGGTATTTGATAAGTGCATATTCTGAAAAATAAGAGGCTAAAGCCTCCACCTTGTTTCTATATCGGCCATCAATCGGCGAGATAGCTGTAAGTAAATCGAGCTCCATAAGTTTAATAGATAATTATCAAGCTACAAAATTAATTCTTTTTATTGACTTAAACGGATACAAAGGGGAGAAAGTTTATTAATTGAGATAAAAAAAGTCTCACAAGTAACTTGCAAGACCTTCATTTGGCAAGTGGGCGTTGACGGATTCGAACCGCCGACCCTCTGCTTGTAAGGCAGATGCTCT